>Ga0209415_10000127_pt1 | contig 116949 bp, 121 predicted proteins | sample PeaSoiSIISIP2007_FD_187696 | JGI IMG/M metagenome (GOLD analysis project Ga0209415, IMG submission 187696) | Peat soil microbial communities from Weissenstadt, Germany - SII-SIP-2007 (SPAdes) (version 2) | ecosystem: Environmental > Terrestrial > Soil > Wetlands > Peat | place: Germany...
TTTGGTGTGCCCAGCATGAGCACTGACTTGAAGGTGCAAGTCCTTTGGGAACCCGGTCGCGGGGACCCGAGCGAACCGCCAGGCGCCCGACCGCGAGGCCGGCGCTGAAAGCAGCGGGGAGCGAGACCTGCGGGGCGACGCACAGAAACCGGATGCGAGGCGGGGCCGACCAGGGCGAGCGGGCCAATGACCGCGAAGCTCTCGCGACCAAGGGGAGTCCCGTAGATCCGGCGCTCGTGCAGGGACAGTCGGTGCGCTTACCTGGGGAGATCTCGCCTCACGTCTGAACGGACGACGTCCGACAGCAGGACGGAGCGAGAAGTCAGCCGAGGCCATAGTAGCTCCACGGGCACTCCCGCGGAGTGAAGGGCCGACCAGTAAGGAGGGTGATTCGGCCGTGCCTCTCGGAAGGGCCAGGCGCCAGATGTCGAACGCGCAGTTCGAGCTCCCCCTGGACGCTCCGGGTGCAGCCCGGAGGTACCAGGGAAGCGGCGAAGCCCGACCGGCGGGGCAGGGAAGCGAACACTCAGGAGACACCGCGCCCGAGGATCTGATGGGCGCGGTCGTCGAACGCAGCAATCTCGTGCGCGCCCTGCGGCGCGTGCGGCAGAATCAGGGCAGTCCGGGAGTCGACGGGATGACGGTGGACGAGCTCCCGACGTATCTGCAGGCGCACTGGCCGGAGATCCGTGAGGCGCTCCTCGCGGGGACCTACCAGCCGCAGGCGGTGCGGCGGCACCAGCTTCCGAAGGCGGGCGGCGGGGTCCGGCAGCTCGGAATTCCGACCGTGCTCGACCGCTTCATCCAGCAGGCCCTTTTACAGGTCCTGCAACCGCGCTTCGACGCAACGTTCTCAGCGTACAGCTATGGCTTTCGTCCGGGGCGCCGGGCCCACGATGCCGTGTGTCAGGCGCAGCGCTACATCCAGGCGGGCTATCGCTGGGTGGTGGACGTGGATTTGGCAGCGTTCTTTGATCGCGTCAATCACGACGTACTGCTGGGGAAGCTGGCCCAGCGGATCGCGGATCGTCGGGTACTCGGACTCATCCGCCGCTACCTGGAAGCGGGAATCTTCGTGAATGGGGTGGTGGTGGAGCGGCATGAGGGAACGCCACAAGGCGGTCCCCTGTCGCCGCTGTTGGCAAACGTGCTCTTGGACGAGGTGGATCAGGAGTTAATGCGACGGGGGCACCGCTTCGTGCGCTACGCCGATGACTGCAATGTGTATGTGCAGTCGCGACGCGCCGGGGAGCGGGTGATGGAGGCGCTGGTCGGTCTCTACGCGACGCTCCGACTGCGGATCAACCCGGCGAAGAGTGCGGTGGCGCGGGTGTGGGAGCGCCAGTTTCTGGGCTTCAGCTTTTGGGTCGCCCCAGGGAAGGCGGTCAAACGCCGCGTCGCACTGAAGGCCCTGAAAGCCATGAAGGATCGCGTCCGACAGATCACCCGTCGGAGCGGCGGCCGGAGCATCGGGCAGGTCGTCGCCGAACTCCGCAGCTACCTGGTGGGGTGGAGAGCGTATTTCCGTCTCGCCGACACGCCGGGCGTCTTTGCTGACGTGCAACAGTGGCTGCACCGTCGCTTGCGCGCCCTCCATCTCAAACACTGGAAGCGGGGCAGGACGGTCTACCGGGAACTGCGGGCTCGGGGTGTCTCCGAACCCGTCGCCGGGATAGCCGCGCGGTATTGCCGCAACTGGTGGCGGGTGGCGGGCCACAGCGCGCTTCATCTCGCTCTGCCCACGGCCTACTTTGACCACTTGGGGGTGCCGCGACTTGCGGTGCGCTGACCTCAACTTACTGAACCGCCGGATACGGACCCGTATGTCCGGTGGTGTGGGAGGGGAATAGCAGACGCCCGTCTGCTATCCCCTATCCCGATTAGTCAACTCCCGTCGCTCTGTGTCCGCGTTTTCACCGCCTGCCGCCCGGGACCGGCATAGTTGTGGCACAGTGGCCCGATTCCTTCAGCCCCGCGTCGGGGCGAAAGCCTCATCGCTCGACGTGAGTGTGCACGTTCCTTCGACCTGTGGCCTCAGGTTCCGGAGCGTCTTCGGCAATGCCGGATAGAATAACCGGCGCGCGATCGGGGAATTCAGCGATTAGCGACAGGTTTCCGCCCATGGCCTCGATAGTCTTCCGCAGCGTGGAGAGCAAGAGATCGCTGCGCTTTTCGAGCCGAGAAACGCTGTCCTGGGTGATCCCCAGAGCCTTGGCCATCCGGACCTGCGTGAGCTTGCGCGCGTGCCGCAGCTCGCGCAGGGTCAACTCTTCTGCGATCAACTGAGCGGCGCGGACCTCGACCTTCTTGCGTTGGGCCGGGCTCAGCTTCCTAATGATGTCATCCACGTTCGTGGGCATGATTATTTCCTTTCCTCTGTCAGCCGAGCCAAGTGAGCGTCGAAACGGTCATCTGCTATGCGGATCAGCTCTTGGTAGAACCGCTTTTCGCTGACACCTGATTTGTCTCCTGCTACCAGCAGGATCGCCGTTCGCCAGATGAGGTCGCGCCTCACGCTCGCGTACCCGTGAATCAGGATGTTCGGGAGACCGACGATCTTCGGCAAGTCCTCGATCTGTCCGGCCATGTCTGGCGTAGCCTTCGCCATCTGGTTTCAGCGGCTCCCCGACGATCTCCAGTTTGCGCTCGACGTCGGAATACAACAGCTCGTCCCGCGTGAATTCGTCGACCGTCTTGCCGCGGACAAAGGTCGTGACCTTGTCGGCCGCGCTGTGCGTCCCACAGAAACGCGCGTGGATCACGCGCCATACACGGTGGTGCGGTCGCGGGCCATGTCGGCTTGGACGTACGGATTCGTAACGGCTTCGGGCATGATCAAATCGACCCGTGGCCGAGGAGCGTTTGGAGCCCCTCTTTGAGGCCGAAGTAGGCGTCGAGGCCCGGCCCGCGCTCCCCATCGTCGAATTCAACGAGAAAGTCCAGGTCGCTCCGGCCTCGCTCGAAGTCGGTGCGGGTAGCGGAACCGAATAATTCGAGTCGGCGAACGCGATAACGCCGGCACAAGTCGGCGATGCGGGTCCGATGGGTTGGGGTGAGGCCGTACGTGCAAGGAATACTAACTTCCCCCTGCATCGACCTCGCGGCATCGCATAATGGATCGCGCAATCCAGCGCTGTTGCCTGCGCGCCCGACTGTACCGATATTCGCGACATGGGTAGTACTCGCGTCGACATCTCACGCCTCAGTCCGGCCGAGCGCCTACAACTTGTGGAAGAGTTGTGGGATAGCCTCTCCCCGGGTGACATCCCGCTCACGCCAGCACAGGCCGCAGAGGTAGATCGCAGGGAGGCCCTGCACCGGGCTGATCCTAGCCGCGGGCGACCTTGGCGAGAGGTCCTGGACGAGATACAGCGCCAGCGCGGCTAGATGCAGCCGCGCTTGTCGCTTGAACCAGAGGCTGAGGCCGACCTTTCCGAGGCTTTCAGCTGGTACGAGGACCAGCACCCTGGACTAGGGAGCGAGTTCCTGGCTGAAGTGGCACGGGTGCTCGAACTGATCGAACAGGCTCCGGGGCGGTACCCGATCATCCGCGGACAGATGCGGCGCGCGCTCGTGCGTCGGTTTCCCTACGCAATCTTCTACGTGATCGATCCTGATCTCATCGCCGTAACGGCCGTGATGCATGGTCGCCGAGATCCGCGTCGCTGGCAGACCCGCGACAAGCGGTAGGGAAGCGGTACCCCCGGGCTCGGCCTCTTCACTCAAGCATGTCGTCCGGCAGGGGGGATGGTCTGCCTTGCTGCCGCACCTGCATGCGATCGGGATGGGACTCCTCGATCGGCGGCCCGGCGGCCGTCGCTGCCGACCAGGGGGGGTCCCTGTGGCCACGATTCGAGCCGGGTTCCCACAGCCCGCGCGCTGCCGCGCGGGGCGCTACCCGAGTGGCGCCCAGGAGGGGCCGCCGAAGGCGGGGGCTCGCCCACCGCGCACCCTGTCCTGGCGCGACGACGGGGCCGAGTACCGCTCGCTGCCTGGGTAAAACGCTTTGCTTCATTCCGAGGTACTAGGAGATAGGAGGGCCTCGGATGCGGGCTCGGTTGCGGTTCGCAACGGCCAGCCGTCCGTCGGTGGCGTCTGACCACCCGTCCCAGAGCCGAAGGTCTATGAGGTGCGGCGGCGCCTGTGGCCTCCCGGTGTCCGCCACGGTTCCAGAAGAGCAGGGTGCATGCGCCCCTTCAGCACGGGGCGGCAGCCACGGCGACTCTGACCGCCCTCGGCGAGCCCGTTGAAGGTCTCGAGACTTCCGACTCTGTTGGGGGTTAGTGCCCTGCGTTCGCTACCCGCTCCTTCGCTCACGGACCTTCCGCCCACCGCCCTCGTACGTGCAAAGGACGTGGGACGGTTTCTTGGCTGCAGCGTCCGCAGCGTGCAGCGTGCGGGAATTCCCTCCGTTGTGATTACACATCGGGTGCGTCGGTACTTCGTCAAGGACGTGCTCGCCTGGCTCGAAGCCCGGCGGAGCGCGTGAGACCGCCGGCACGGGAGGAGTAGCCGGTCAACGACCGGCCACTGACGCTGAGTTGCGCGCGTGGATGCGGTGCCGCGGAGCGTGGTGGGCAACAAGGGGATCGTGCTGTGGCTCGGGGTCGACGCGTTCGTGCGACGGGGCACCACCGTCGTCGCGGTGACGTGGGTAGCCCATTTGGCTTAGTCTTCATTCGTTCCCGCATACGGGGACGCACTCGAACGGGCGCGGGCCAGATCTGGCTCCGCCCCCGACCACGGAAGGAGGGGAGGGGAGTTGGAGCTTCAAACCCGGTGCTACGCGTTGTTCGGCGAGCCCTCGGCCCAACGAATCACCATCACAGGAGCCATCCCATGAGAGGACAAGGCAGGGTGTTTCACCCGACCTGGCGAGACCCCACGACGGGCGAGCGGAAGGTCGCCGCGACGTGGCGGCTCGACTACATGGTAGGCGGGGTCCGGCATCGAGAGGCGACGCGCACCACGAACAGGAGCGAGGCGCTGAACCTGTCACATGAGCGGCTCGGCGATCGTCGGGCCGGGAAGCTCACGGGCTCGCCCGATCGCGTGACGCTCCACGATCTGCGGGTGTTGGTGGAGCGCCAATATGACCTCGACGGGCGGCGCTCGAAGCGGCGCGTCGCGCAGTGTTGGGAGCACCTCGAGGCGTTCTTCGGGGCGGAGACGCGGGCGCTCGACGTGTCGCCGAGCGATCTGGACCGCTACGCGGTGGCCCGGCTCTCGGCGGGGAAGGCCCGGCAGACGGTGAACAATGAGCTCGCGGCGCCGCGGCGGGGTTACAAGTTGGCGCTCGAGAAGGCCCTGCTCGCGACCATGCCCGTGGTGAAGCTCCCGAAGGTCCGCAACGCCCGGTCAGGGTTTTTCGAGGCAGGGGACCTGGCCGCGCTCCTGCTCTTGCTGCCGGCGGAGGTCCGCCCCGTGGTGCAATTTCTTGCGGCGCGGCGACGGGCTGGCGCGTGAGTGAAGTGCTTGGGCTCACGTGGGACGCGATCGATTGGGGCGGGCAGACGATGCGGCTCGCCGCGGCCGAGACGAAGGGCGGGGAAGCGCGGTTGTTCCCGTTTGCCGATGCCCCAGACCTTAAAGCACTACTTCAGGGGCGGTGGCAGACGCGGCGCGGTCCGTTGGTATTCCACCGCGACGGGAAGCCGATTAAGAGCTTCCGGCGGGCGTGGGCCCGGGCCTGTAGGCGGGCGGGGCTCAAGGGGCGGCTCGTGCACGACCTGCGGCGGACGTTCGCCCGCGAGATGCGCCGGGCCGGGGTCTCGGAGGGCGAGATCATGCGGCTCGCCGGCTGGCGGTCCCGCTCCATGTTCGACCGCTACAACATCATCGACGAGGCCGATCTCTCCCGTGCCGTCGCCAAGCGCTATGGCCAAGTTACGGCCAAGTCCGAGCCTCCCACTCGCCCCGCCGAATCGCTAAGTTCAACCGCGACAACAACGCCCCTGTAGCTCAGGTGGATAGAGCAGCGGTTTCCTAAACCGTTGGCCGGGTGTTCGAGTCACCCCAGGGGCACTTGGGGTGCGGGCAAACGCTTGGAAAGGGATCTCCGACCGCATGACCACGTCCGTCAAACCGCAGGCTGCGCCCGCGGCGCCGCCGAGTGAGCTCCCGGCTGCGATTGCATGGGTCGTCAGCTGGGCCAAGGGCAACAGGAATCTGGCCATCGGGCTCGGAGTGGCGCTGGTGGCGGGCGGTGGCCTGGGATGGTGGACGATCGTGTCGCGAAACCGGGTCGAGGCGGCGGCGAGCCAGCGTCTCAGTCAGGGACGGCTGGCTTTGGAGTCACGCAATTATCCACTTGCCGCGAGCGAACTTGCACGTCTCGTGGAAAACTATTCCGGTACCAAGGCTGCCTCCGAGGCCAATATCCTCATGGCTCAGGTGCGGCTGGCTCAGGGCCAGACCCAGCAAGCCATCGATCTGCTCAATAAGGTCGCCCCGACGCTGGGCCGGGACTACCAATCCCAGGCCTACGGCCTGCTCGGAGTGTCCAACGAGAACGCGGGGCACCTCAGGGAGGCCGCCACGGCCTATGAGACCGCCGCCAGCCACGCCGTGTACCCCTACCAGCAGGGCCAGTACCTCTCCGAAGCGGGGCGGGTCTGGTCTGCGGCTGGCGACACGGCGAAAGCTCTCGCGGACTACCACACGATCATCTCGGGCATGGACTCGACCCAGGTCTTGACCGAGGCCAAGGTGCGGGTCGGCGAGTTGACGAGGAGCGCTGGCGCCCCCTAGGGTGCTGATTTCTTACCTGCGACAACTTCGTATAAGAAGGGTTATGTTAAGTTGAGGCGCGTGTAAATGTGCACAACCCGCCCCCGCATTCCCCCACTAGCCGTGGCGCATTTCAGGGCCGCTGAGGACTTACGGGCCCTTGTTGAAGGCCGTCCCGGACGTGACGGCAGCTATGGAACGGGCTGAACCGGTTTACGAGGTGAATGGGCCTATGTGCTTCATGAAGGCCCACATCGGGATTACGCTCGACTGATCCAGAAGCTGGTGCGGAAGGCAGAGTTGAACAGACGGAAGGGCGATCTAACGGCGAGGTCCGCCGAAGAAACAGTAGCTCGATTTTAGGCCACCACGCCCCGGTAGACCATGCGGGCACCCCCGACAAGCCACACGTCGTCGTAACCGCCCGCCGCGTTCTTGTGGCCACGCACGTCGAGCACGCCGCCGCCCGAGGTGCGGATCGAAATCGGGAGTACGCTGAGCCCCCATTGATCGAGCGCGCACCCAACTGCCACGGCGCCCGTCCCGCACGCCAGCGTCTCCGCCTCGACGCCGCGCTCATAGGTGCGCATGTGCCAGTCGCCGCGCGCCGGATCCGGGGACACGAAGTTCACGTTCGCACCCTCAGGACCGAGCACGGGGTGTTGCCGGAGCGGCCGACCCCGCCCTGCGACGTCAATGGGCGCCACGTCCTTTACGAGCACGACGAGATGCGGCACGCCGACGGTCACGAGCAGCGCGCGTACTTCGCTGCCTTCGAGGATTGAGGTTGGGACGGACGTCGCGGGCGGCACACTTGTGAGCCGCAGCTCGCAGCGATGGTCGTCGCGGACCGAGCGACCCTCGAAGATGCCAGCGTCCGTTTCGAGGCGCATGCCCAAACCGTTCGCGATTCCCAGGTGTGCGGCGAGGCGGATACTGCAGAGGCAGGCGTTCCCGCAGACCGCGCGCGAGCCGTCGCGATTGAAGTACACCACCCGCACGGCGCCGTCGGTCGAGCCAGGGCTCAAGAACACAAGACCGTCCGCCCCGACGCCGGTGCGGCGGGCGCAAACGGTCGCGATGTCTTGGGCCGTCCAGTCCTCCGGGGCCGAATGCCGGCCGTCCACAACGACGAAGTCGTTGCCCGACCCCGTCATCTTGTAGACGCTGAGGCCGCTTAGATGCGCCCCGACCACGCCATCAGCCGCAGCCTCGGCACCATCCAGATCGCTTCGCGCACGATCTCCTGGTTCATCTTGCTCTGGCCTTCGGTCCGATCCACGAAGACGATCGGGATCTCTTTGAGCTGGAACCCTTTTCGCCACGCCCTCACACTCATTTCTATCTGGAACGCATAGCCGTTCGAGCGCACCTGCGCTAAGTCTAACGCTGCAAGTACCCGTCTGCGAAAACACTTAAAGCCCCCCGTCAGGTCCCAGACGTTGAGCCCGGTCACCCGGCGGGCGTAGATGTTAGCTGCATAGGATAACACAAGCCGCCCCATTGGCCAGTTGACCACCGTCACACGGCCGCCCAGGTAGCGGGACCCCAGGACCAAGTCCGCTTCGGCAATGGCCTTGAGAAAGTCCTTGAGGTGGGTGGGATCGTGCGAGAAATCGGCATCCATCTCAAACACATAGTCATACTCGCGCTCGAGGGCCCACCGGAAACCCGTCAAATACGCGGTCCCCAAGCCGAGCTTCCCCGGCCGATGCAGCACGTGGACCCTGGGCTCGCGAGCCGCCGCCTCGTCTCCGATTCGCCCAGTGCCGTCAGGAGATCCATCGTCCACCACGAGCACATCGAGCCGGGCATCCTGAGCTAGGATGGCCGGAATGAGGCTCGGGAGGTTCATCGCCTCGTTAAATGTTGGAACAATGACTAGGGCGCGCTCAGCCATCGCGCGTGCGCTGGAACAGACTGCCGACCCCGAGCGCGGCGAGGAGGAGGAGGGACCAGCGGGTGAGCGTGCGGCCGTTCTCGTAGGCCCGCGACCGGAAGGCGAGTTCGACCTGATGCGTGCCGGCTGGCACGGCCACCGTGAGCAGCGCGTAATCGCCCCGGAGCACTTGGGCGGACTTCCCGTCGGCCCAGGCCAGCCAGTCGGGGAACCAGTTCTCCGAAATGAGGAGGTAGCTCGGCGCCGTGGGTGGCGGATCGAGCGTGATGGACATGGCCCCCGGGCGCCACGCCTTCACCAGCGCTCGACTCGCACTCGGCGGCGGGAGCGCGGAGAGCGGCGGGAGCACGATCGGCGCATCCTGCGCGAAGAGCACGATGCGCGAGAAGTCGAGCCGCGGATCGAGCAGCGTCGGAATGATCTGACCCGTGTCCGCCTTCACGGCCGCCGGGACCACGCGCACGTAGGACGCCGAGTCGAGGCGGTCAAAGAGTCGCACTCGGCCCCCGGTCGAGATCGTCGTGTCGAGCACGCGCCGAAACCCCGGGATCGAGTCCGCGCCCTTCATCCCCGCCGGCACGACCACATGGCTCACGGCGAGCAAGTCCCAAAGCTTCAGGGCTCCAAGGTTCCGCCATTCGTTCTTGCCGCCGAGCAACGCGTCATAGTTCGCGAGCTCGTTGCCGTGGTACCCGAGCACGTCGGCGATGTCGAAGGCCATCAGCGCCGAGCCCGGATAGGCGTTGAAGTTCAACACGCGCGAGGGCCTGGTCGCGGCGAGCCGGTCGATCACGGCGTCGCGCCCGTAGGGTTCGGTGTAGTCCCAGAACGGACGGGCATTGACCCAGAGATCGCCGCCCACGACGAAGGCGAGACCAAGCGTCGCCATCGCGGGCGGCACCCGCCGCAGGCCGACGCACAGCGCGGCGAGTGCGAGCGCGACGGCGCTCGTGAGCGCGCCCCAGAGAATCGCGCCCTGGTTTGCGTTCGCCGCCCCGACCGTGTCCCGCCCGGCGTCCGCCGAGAGGCCCTGGGCGATCGTGCGCGCGACTTGACCGAATACACCGACGAGGGCGAGGCCACCGATGACGGCCGCGACGATGAGTAGTGGACGGAACGCGCGCCGCCCCGCTCCCGCGAGCGCGCGCTCGGCGCCGAGCGCGGCGAACACGGCTGTGACGAACGCCACGATGAAAAAGGACATGCCGGGTGCGCGCGTCTTCTTGACGAGTGGCATCAGGGTCCACCAGAGTCCATAAAAGGGCGTTCCCGCCCCCAGGCTCACGAGTAGGAACAGCAGCCCAATCCCCCCGAGCCACAGCAGCATTCTGCGGCGCGCACCCACCCCAAGCCCGAGCGTCGCGAGCGCGATGACCGGGAGCCCCAAATACTCCGAGTGCAGCTTGAGCGGGTTCGATCCCCAATACGTGTCGCGCGACCCCACGAAGTCCTTGAGGAAGAACTCGAGGACGTGGTCCCAGGGAATCGCAAACGAGGTCGAGCCTGCGAACCCGCCGTTGTACCCTTGCGCCCGCGGTGAGTACGGGATGTAGGCGAAGAACGGCAGGAGCTGGACCGCGGCGATTCCAAACCCGAGCAGCACCGCGAGGAGCGCGAGACCGAGCCGACCCGCTCGCGCGCCGACGCTTGCGTCCGCGGCGGGGTCCGTCGCCAGGTACAACGCGAATAGCGCCGCGGCGATGAGGAGGTAGTACGTGAGCTGGAAGTGCCCGAACACCGAGAGGGCGACGCCGATCGCGATCAGGGGATATCCGCACCAGCGCTTGTCGCGGACCGTGAGCACGAGGCCGAAGCAGATCAGCGGCAGCATCGTCGACGCGAACAGCTTCCCGTCGTGACCCGGCGAGGGGTAGGACGCGATGAGACCGGTCAGCTCGTAGGCGAGCCCGCCCACCACCGCCCCGCCCCACGCGAGCCCAAGCCGGCGCAGCAGCCAGTACATGAAGAGCCCGGCGAGCACGTAGTGGACGAAGAAGCTGATGTTCTCGGCCGTGGGCGTGGAGACGAGCAGGCGGAGCAGCCACGTCGGGTAGAACACGTCGCCCGAGCCCGAGGCTACAAACGGGAGCCCGCCGAAGAGCTCAGGATTCCAGAGCGGCATGTGGCCGGTGCGCTTCCACCACTCCGCGCTCCAGGCCTGAAACGGAAATCCCGCGGTGTACTGGTCGCTCCAGACACTCGCGAGCCAGCGCCCCGAGAGCATGGGCAGCGCCAAGAGGGCGGGCCACAAGGTGAACAGGCCGAGCGCCGAGAGCGCCGGAAACCGTGGCGTGTACGGCGGGACCTCTACCACCTCAGGCGGTTGCGCGGTCACGTGGCAGGCTCCTGTCGCGGCCGGAACGGAAAGGTGAGCAAGGCTGTGACGGCTTCGAGCAACGTGAGCACGACCCGTGACGCAAGACTTAGGGCGACCGCGCCGCCGCTACCGAGCGAAGGGCTGAGGAGCCCGACGAGCACGAGCTCTCGGATCCCCACGCCGCCCGGTGCGAAGAGCGCGAGTACCCCCAAAATGTAGCCCAAGGTGAACGCGCCCACCGCTTGGGTCAGGGGCAACGTCGAGACGGGCAGAAGTCCGCGCGCGAGGAACCACAGGGCCGTTCCGTACGTGATCCAACTGAGGACGGTGAGCACGGCGCCGGTAATCGCGGCGCCCGCGGTGAGCGGCGCGAGGGACGCGACCCCGCGCACGAGCCGTCCCAAAACGCGCGCCGTCCGAGGCCAGACGAGCACGCCGATCGTGGCCACGCCCGCGAGGCCAGCGGCGACGAGCCGGAGCGGCGGAGCGGCGTGCGGCGTGGCCGCGGCAACGACCGCGGCGCCCGTGCCAAGCGCGAGGGCCTGGACCACGAACGCGGAGGCGGCGGCGGGACCGGAATCGACGCCCGCCTGCCGCGCGAGCACGACGAGACCCGCCACGCTCCAGACCTTCCCAGGGACGTACCGGCCGAGGTTCGCGAGGCTCCAGGCTCGAGCGGCGGGGCCGAAGGCGATGTGCTGCCCCCAGCCGCCGATGATCCGCCGCCACGACTCGATCTGCATCGCGTAGGTGACGAGGACGAGTGCCGCGGAGAGCATGATCCAGAGGGGTCTGATCGCGAGGACCACGTGGAGCGACCGGAACTGGTCCCAGTTGCCCGCGATCGAGCGTCCGACGAACCACACCACCGCGGCCGTCACGAGCGCCTGGATCGCCCAGATCCAGCGGCGGGTCGTCGCGACTGGAGGCTGACTCACGAGCCGGCCTTCGGTCATCGACGGGGGAGGCTCAGGTCTTGACGAACTTGTAGGCGACGGAGCGTGCGAGGAGCCAGGGGGCCGGGATCGGCGGGTAGAAATACGTGCCGCCCCAGTCCACGAGGCGGAACCCGTTCATCTCGCCTAGGCGCGAGATCGTCTGGCGCGTCCAGCTGTAGATGTGCCCCTGGCGGTCCGGCACGTGCAGCAGATTCCAGATGATCTCTTTCACGTGGTAGGGGTTCGGGACCGACACGAGCCACGTCCCACCCGGGCGGAGGATGCGGCGGATCTCGCCCGCGGTGTCGTAAGCGGTCGGCGTATGCTCGAGCACTTCGATCATGAACACGTAGTCGAACGACTCGTCGGGAAACGGAAGACCGGACGTGATGTCGTGGATCAGGATGTGAGGCGCCGCGAACTCGGGCGCGATGTCCAAGCCCTGGTATTTGACGTCTGGCAAGTACTTCCGCAGATCCCCGTTGCGCGACCCGATGTCGAGCACGGCGCTCCCGGGCCGCACCTGCGCGAGGCTCGTGGCCTTGAGAAAGCGCATGCGCTCTTCGCCCGCGTTTCGCCAGTTGTGGCGCGTGCTGTAAAACGCTTTGAGTTCGGGCGACGACGGGGCGATGCGGGCCGGCATGGGTGCCTTCCTCACGCGAGTTCGGGGGAGCGGCGACCAAGATACCAAGCGGTGTAAGTTCAGGAAAGGCCGCTTGTTGGACGTCCCCACTCGCGCGGGGCTGGAGGTGCCAAGGGGAGCGGGGTATGCTTGAGAAGCAGGCTCCGAAAGCAGACCGGAGGACCGAGATGCAGAGCTTTCCTCTTCACCGCCGTCTGCACTTGGCACTGAACGCAGCAATGGCCCGCCGCGCGCGGCGCGTCCTGTGCCGCGCTGTAACGTACCTCTCGCTCCTCGCCCCAATTCTCGCGACGGCAAGCTGCTCCGGCTCGCCTACGGGCCTCGCCCTCGCCCCGCCGGAACCCCTGCCTCCCGACCTGTTAGTCCCGACCGCCATCGCGGCCGGGCTGAGTTTCGTCAGCTTGAGCGCGGGCGGAGACGCCACGTGCGCGCTCACGCAGGACGGGACCGGCTACTGTTGGGCCGGCATCTCGTCGGCCTCCGGGAAGCCCCCTCCAGCCCCTTCCCCGATCGCCGGGCTCCGATTTTCATCGCTCAGCCTCGGAGACTGGGGCGACCTCTGCGGCGTCACCGTCGCGGAGGCGGCCTATTGCTGGGGCCCCTGGGTGGACTCGGTATCGGAAGAGCCGTATCCGACGGCCGTCACAGGCGGGTTGAGCTTCGCCGGGATCGCCGTGGGGACCCAGATGTGCGGCGTCACCACGAGCGGCGGCGCGTACTGCTGGAGCCAGTGGAACCAGTACGGACAGCTTGGAAATGACTCCTACGCGTCATTCGCCCCGAGCGCCGTGAGCGGCGGGCTCGGCTTTTCCTCGATCGTCACGAGCAACTTCTATCACACGTGCGCTCTCACGCCCGCAGGGGCCGCGTATTGCTGGGGCCTGAACGAGTTCGGCCAGCTGGGTGTCGCGTCGAGTGTGGCCCAGCAGTGCGGGCTCGTCGGCGGAGAGCCCTACCCCGATGGCGGACCCTTCTACGCGTGCAGCTTGACGCCCGTGCCCGTGGGGGGAGGCTTGAGTTTCGCGAGTCTCGCGACCAGCGGCTACTTCACCTGCGGCCTCGCGCAAAGCGGACAGGCGTATTGCTGGGGATCGGATGCGTATGGCGAGCTGGGCCACGGCTTGGCGAATGACTCAACGTGTGCTGGATCGGTGCCGTGCAGCGCCACGCCGGTCGCCGTCGCGGGCGGGCTCAAGTTCGTAAGCCTAGCGGCTGGCTTCCAGCACGCCTGCGGCGTCACAGCGAACGGAGCGGCCTACTGCTGGGGCTATAACTCCTTTGGCCAACTCGGGAACGGGACGACGGATAGTTCGGACGTCCCGGTTGCTGTAGGGGGCACTCAGAAGTTCACCGCGATCGCCGCTGGCCACGCCCACACATGCGCGCTTACGACGACTGAGGCGGCGTATTGCTGGGGTGCGACCGCCTGCGACGTCATCGGCTGCGGCGGAGTGTTTTACGACAAGGCTGTCCCCACCTTGCTGGTCAAGGAGTCCCGATCCCAAGACCTGCTTACCGGCACGCTCTCCGACCCGCGCTAGTCAACCGACGGCGTGCTTCTCTCGGCCGACGTCTTTTTCAACAACGTCCGCGAACCAGAATCCGTCGCGCTTCACCACTTCCCCGACCCGGACGGCGAGCTCGGCGCCGAACATCGGGCCGCCGAAGCAAAACGTGTGAAACTCCCCTCGTTCCCCACACGGATCGGCGCTGGCCGGAAGGTCGTCGAGCAGCGTCGCATCGAAGGCCCGCCCGACGAACCGAGGTGGCAGTTGCCCGGGGTCCACGCAGGTGATGATCGCGCGAAGACCCGCCTCGAGCATTTGCCGGGCCAAGGCCGGCGTGTCCGCCGGCGTGCCCCAGATCGGGAACAGCGGTTCGATGCCGGTCCCGGCCAGTTGCCGAATCCGGTAGGCGCGAATGTCTTCGAGGAACAGGTCGCCGAAGGCCACCTGAGTGACCCCGGCGTCTCGGGCTCGGGCGATGGTCGTGGCCATGCGCTGCTCGTATTCGGCATTCGAGCACGGCCACGGTAGCTGGACCGGCCACAGCGGTAGCCCGACCGCGTCGGCTTGAGCTTGGACGAGCGTGCGCCTCACGGCGTGCATCGCGACGCGATCGACGGCCTCGTTGAACGTCGTCAGCAGCCCGACCACCTCAACCCCTTGTTCGCGGAGGCGGTGCAGCGTCCACGCGCTGTCCTTGCCCGAGCTCCAGGACAGCAGCACTCGGGAACCTGTCATTCGCGCGACCCTGGGCTAGCTAGCGTCACATGCGCTTCGCGAACATCAGGTTGCCCGTGATGTGAAATGAGAAGCCGTGCCCGGTGAGAATCCTCGCGCATTCCGTTTTGAGCGGCGTGCTGTGCACCTCGACGATGATGCGATCGGTCATTCCGAGCGTCTTGGCGCCACCCTTCAAGCATTCCACCTCATAGCCCTCGACGTCGATCTTCAACAAATGCACGTGCCGCACGCCCTGGGTGGCCACGAGAGAGTCGAGCGTGATGCCGGGAACGGCGTGCCGCTGTTGGGCGGCGAAGGCACCCGTATAGCGCAGGTGATCGCCCGCAGTGAGCGCCATGCGGTTCTCGTTCGCGTCCAGGATCATCTCCAACGGGCCCTCCCGGCTTCCCACGGCGGCGGCGACGACCGTGACGTCCGCTCCAGGGTTCAGGGCGCAGTTCGCCCGTAGCACCTCCACGGTGCGGGGATGAGGCTCGACAGCGATGATTCGGCCCGTGCGGTTCGTCAGGCGCCACTGGAGCGCGACACACCCGATGTGGGCGCCTACGTCCACGCAGGTGTCACCATCCGAGGGAATGAAGTCTTGAACCTGGTGGAGGCGGTCGATGAAGATCTCGCCAATCGTCCCCAGGTCCCCTCTCCCCGTCGCCACGTGAAACCGGCCGAACTGGAAGGTGAACACGCCCCCGCGATACGGCTTCCATCCGGTAGTGCGGTAGAAGAGATAGCTCGCCAGGTAGCAGGCCAGGCGCCCTTTCGTCGTGCCCCTAGCCTGCCGAAACAAGCCCGACAGGTTCCGCGCGTTGCCGCGAGGAGTCATTCTCGACGCGAGAGAGAGGGATTCATAGGGGCGTTCTGAATATGCCCTGGCCCCTTGTCCAGGAGTGAAACACCGCACGACCCTCCCCCACGACGTGACGGATGAGGTTCGGTACGTCGAATCCCAGCTGGGGCTGGCCGCCGAACCGGCAACCATGTGGCGCCGCCGCAGCAGGACGCATGTCGCAAATGAGGCCCTTCGTGCCGCAAAAGTGCCCGTCCCTCTCGGCTAGGGCCAGGCCAGACTTCTCTTTGCCCCGACGTTCCCTAGATACCCGGGGCGTCACGCTGCTGAGGGACAGCGCGACTCCGAGACTCCCGTTTTCGAATGGAGTCGCATGTCGTGCTAGTACGCGTCGCGTGGCTGTTCTGCCTCGCGTGGCTCTGCGGCATTCCGCTCGCTGCGCAACGTGCTGGATCGATCGGCGTCGCCGCGGTCGTCCAAGAGCCAATCGCGGGCACCGTGCTCCACGCGCTTGCCTTCAGTGTGGTGGCGCCCGGTGCTGCCGTCACGGTTGCCACGGCGAGCCCAAGTGCCGGAGCGTTCGCCGTCTTCGGCGTGACAGGGCATTCCGTGGGCCTCGTCTTCGCGCTTCCGACCGAGCTCAGCCTCGGCGTCGACTCCCTATCGGTTGGGGCATGGACGGGCAGATGGCGTGCCGATGACCCCCGTGCTGGAACGACGTTCACGCCGTCCGATGCCGCGACGCCGGCGGTGATCGGTGCGGAGGGCTCGCTCGTTGTCCTTCTCGGCGCCACGGTGAGTCCTGGCGCCTCGCAGCCTCCGGGGACCTACACGGGCGTCGCCGCGCTCACGATCCTGTACTGAGGGGCCGTTCGCGGGAGCGCTCATGGCGGCGCGAGCACGAGTTGAGCAACTTTGGGCGCCAGCATGAGATTCACTCCGATTCTACTTCTGGGGCTGCTCGCCCGGCCCGCCGTGGGTCAGTCCTGTGCGCTCCGCATCGACCGCGTCAAACCCAACGGAATGTTTGAATTCCGCGTCACCCTGTCCAATCCGCGTGAGGTCCCCGTTCGATTGACCGCCATTCATGTCAGTTACATCACGTTGACGGGTTCGCACTACAGGAAAGAGCGTCGCGATATCGTCTCCCCCTTCCAGCGGGAGCGATTGATTGTGCAACCGCACCAGCGGATGACGCTCACGACGTTGCCCGCGATGGACCCCGCAACCGACGACCCGGCGACCGCCACGGCGAGTTGTGCCTGGGTCGTCCCGGCGAGTAAGGGGGGAGGCTTAGGGGACTGAGCCCTAACGGTTTGCTGCGGACTCGAGAACTGGGCGAACGATCGGCGGAGTTCTTGGGGTCGCCCCGCTAGCGTCCCGCGACGGCCGCGACCCCGACCGTGCGGGAGCGGAGGTGCTGCAGCGCTTGGAAGACGGCCTCTGGCCGTTCTTCCTGCAGAAAATGTCCTGCGCCCGGGACACTCTCCACCGAGAACGACCCAAGCACACGCTGCATCGCCTCGATTTCTCCGGGTTCGACGGCCCCGTCGTGCTTCGCCATGCCGATCAAGAGGGCCACGGGTGCGTGAATCTCCCGAAGATGCGGGCCGAGCGACTCGGGCTCCTGAGCCCGGGCCATCGCCCGGAAGGCTTTCAGTGTGCCTCGGAGATCGAGTGCAGCGGGCTCCGTATAAGCCCGCACCACGTCATCGGTCACCCATCCCGCGTCACCGGAGGAATGGATCAGTTCCCCCCTGATCTTCCGGCGCATCAGGCCTACGCCGAGGATTCGGAGCAGCGAGGAAAACCGCATGGCGTGGCGGAAGCCTGGCGTCGCGATCGCTTCTGCCGGGCCGCTCTCGATCGACAGTACAGCCGCGACGAGATCAGGACGGCGGTAGGCCAGGCGGAAGGCCTCTGACGCCGCTGCAGAATGGGCGATCACGAGCGCCTGCCTGATCCCGAGCGAGTCGAGTACGGCCGCGATCCGATTCGCCTGGGCCCCTGCCGAGTAATCCGCGCCATCAGGGCGATTGGATTCCCCGATCGCGAGCGGTTCGACGACGATCGTGCGGTAACCTGCGTCGACGAGCATCGAGACGACGTGCCGGAACCCGAAGGCGGACCCAAACAGGCCAGGAATCAGGACGACGGGCTGCCCGACGCCTGCGAGCTCAACGTGGAGCGATTCTGCGGGGGATACCGCGATGCGACGACTCTCCGTCGGGCCCCCGAGGAGGGCGAGCGCGAGGAGCAGCGACGTCACGTCGGGGCCGGGCTAAGCACGGCCTACAATGCGATCCCTGTGTAAAAGCTCCATGACAGCGCTGTAAGGACCTCGTCAGCTTGGACCGGGAATCCGCTCGCCGTATAGTTCCCCCCCATGCGCGTCCTCCACGTCACGACGGCCTTCCCCACCCGGCCGGACGACGTGATCACCCCATGGCTGGTCGAGCTGATCAAGCACCTCCGGGCGCGCGGGACGGAGGTCGACGTGTTCACGTCGGCGTACCGGGGTCTCGGAGACCAGGTGGTGGAGGGGATCCCGGTGTACCGGTTCCGCTATTTCTGGCGGCGGTGGGAGAACCTGACGCACGAGGAAACGGCGCCCGACCGCATGCGGCGCTCGCTCCTCTACCGCGTGCTGCCGTTCTTCTTCGTCCTGGCCGGCATGGTGGCCATCTGGCGCCACTGCCGCAGGCATCGCTACGACATCGTACAGGTCCACTGGCCGCTGCCCCTCGCGCTCTTCGGCTGGGCGGCGGATCGCGCGCGCGCCGTACCGATCGTGACCACCTTCTACGGGGCGGAGCTCCGACTCGTGAAGGGGTCCCTGCCCATCCTCAAGCCCTTCCTCGCGTGGGCGGCGCGTCGATCAGCCCGGGTCGTGGCGATTTCGAGCTACACGGCGTCTGAGGTGAGGGAGATCGCCGACGTGTCGATCGAGATCATTCCGTACACCACTCCTCTGCCAGAGCCCAAGGGCGCTGTGCGCGGCGCCGGCCCCATTCTCTTTGTCGGCCGCCTGGTCGCCCGAAAGGGCGTCGATCGCCTGATCGCCGCGGTCGCCCGCCTCGGTCAGGGCGCGCCCATCGTCGAAATCGTAGGCGACGGCCCCGAGCGGGGGGCCCTCGAAGACCTGGCTCGGCGCCTCGGTCTCGGCGCGCGGGTCCAATTTCGGGGGAAGATCTCGGCCGAAGCCCTGCAGGAGAGTTACGCCCGCGCCGCGGTGGCCGTCCTGCCCGCCGTGGTCGACGCACGGGGCGACACGGAGGGGTTAGGTGTGGTGCTGCTTGAGGCCATGAATTCAGGAATCCCGGTCGTGGCGAGCCGGGTCGGCGGGATCCCGGACATTGTCGAGGACGGGGTCTCGGGGCTCCTCGTACCTCCGGGCGATGAGGCAGCCTTGGCCGACGCGCTCGGGCGCCTGATACGCGATCCCGACCTCGCCGCGAGGCTCGGCGCCGCTGGGCGCGAGCGGGTCCACACGCACTTCAGTTGGGACGCGATCAGTGCACGCTGGGAAAAGCTGTACGCGGCAGTGGTCAGCGAGTCCTCACACGGGCAACGCCGTTCTCGGTCGGCTTGATCTGGCGTCGGTCGTCGGGTGGTGCGCCTCGCTGCCGCCTAGCGTTCGCCGTCCTGCCCGGTGCGGGTGCGCCGGAGCTCGCGTTCGAGCTCGTTGAACTCCTGCCTGGTCCCCGCCACGAGCTCGCCCACAAACCCGAACCCGAACAAGATCAGACCCGAGATGATGAGCAGCATGATGAGATCAAGGAGCGGCCGGAACCCCACGCCGAAGACGTAGCGCTCGATCAACGCGTAGATGCCGGTCAGGATGCCGAGCAGGCAGAGCGCGGCCCCGGAAACGCCGAAGAAGAGCATGGGCTTTCGACCGAAGCGCAGCTGAAACCACACGGACACGAGGTCCAAGACCCCCACCGGGATGCGGCTCAGGCCGAACTTGGATCGCCCCGCGCGCCGGGGATGCAGCGGCACCGGCCGTTCCGCGAGCCTGAAGCCCTGCGCCGCGGCGATCACCACCATGAAGCGGTGCCAGTCGGGCCGGGTGGGGACCACGTCTAGCACCTCGCGACGGTAGGCCTTCACCGAGTTCAAGTCGCTCACCTGTACGCCGAAGAGCCAGCGGCAGAGCACGTTGTACACGCTCGAGACGAACCGTTTTTCGTAAACGCCCTGCTTCGCGCCGGTCACGATGTCCGCCTCGTCCGCGATGATCGGCGCCACGAGGGTCGGCAGGTCCGCCGGGAGGTACTGGAGGTCCGCGGGATAAAACGCGAGGATGCGGCCGCGGGCGGTGTCCGCGCCTGAGCGGAGCGCGTCGGCGATACCCCGCCGCACCCGGTGCGTCGCGACGCGCAGGAACGGGTATTCCTTGACGAGCTGCTGCAGCACGCCGGCCGTGCCGTCCCGGCTGCCGTCGTCGATGACCACGACTTCGCTCGCGTAGGGGAGCGGCGCCAAGGCATCCCGCATCTGGCGCAGGAGCTCGGGCAGGTTCTCCGCTTCGTCGGCCGCGGGCACGAGCACGGAGAGTTCGGGAGCCACGGTGGGCCCGGCGAGCGTCACAGGCGCTTGCGCATCCGTGCCGGGAGGATGCCGAGCTGGTCCCGGTATTTGGCCACTGTGCGGCGCGCGATCTTCACACCCTTCTGCTCGAAGAGTTCGACGATCTGCTGGTCGGTGAGTGGAATGCTCGCGTTCTCGTCGCCCACGAGCTTCTGGATCTGCGCCTTGATCGACCGGGCGCTCGCGTCTTCGCCCGTTGTCGTCGTGAGCCCGCTCGAGAAGAAGAACTTGAGCGGGAGGAGCCCCCGCGGCGTCTGCACGTACTTTTCGTTCGTCACGCGGCTCACCGTGCTCTCGTGCATGTTGATCACGTCCGCGACTTCGCGTAGGGTCAGCGGTTTCAGGTATTCCACGCCCTTTTCGAAGAAGTCGCGCTGCCGGTCCACGATGAAGTTCATGACCTTGAGCATCGTCTGCCGCCGCTGTTCGATCGCCTGGATCATCCAGTGGGCGCTGTTGAGACGCTGGTTGATGAACTCCTTGTTCTCCGCGTCGTACTTCCGCTTGTCGCGCGCGATCGCCTGGTAGATGGGCGAGATGCGCAGGCGCGGCAGGCCCGTGTCGTTCAGGAAGACGTGGTAGCGCCCATCGATCTTTTCCACGATCAGGTCGGGAGTGATGTAGGCGTCGTTGGGCGGGGAGTGCTGGAGCCCGGGCTTGGGATCGAGTTTGGCCAGATCGTCGGCGACCCGCTGCACTTCGGTCGCCTCGAGGCTGAAGCGCTTGCCGAGCTCGCTCCAGCGGTGGCCCTTGAGATCGTCCCACGCTTCCTTCACGAGCCGGTAGGCCAGCCCGTCGGTCTGCTGCTGGTCCTCGAGCTGGAGGAGGAGGCACTCGCGCAGGTCGCGGGCCCCGACGCCGGGCGGGTCGAGTTTCTGCACGATGCGAAGCATCTCCTCGGCCTCTGCCAACGTGTAGAGGGCCACCAAGTCCGGCTCGCGCTCGGTCGTGGCCGCGTAGTCCGTGAGCACCTTGCTTGCGCACGCGACGATTTCCTCGAGCGAGGCGCCGAGGTAGCCGTCTTCGGCAATGTTGCCGAGGAACTCCTCGGCCAGGAGCTGCTGTCGCGGCGTAAGGTCGAGCATGCGCACCTGGTCGCGCAGGTAGTCGATCAACCCCCGGGCCTCGACCGTCACGCGCTCCGTGCGTTCCGGCGCGTCGTTCAGGTCGCGTGGAGGCGCCCCCAGGTCGGTCCCGTCGTCGAGGAGGATGTCCTCCCAGTTCGGCTCGTCGTCGTTGGTGGACGTCTCGGCGGGCTCGTCGGACTCGGACACCTCGAGCGGCTCGTCGGGCTCGACGAGCTCGAGGAACGGATTGCCGAGGAGCTCCTGCTTCAGGTGTTGCTGCAGATCGAGCAGCGGCATGTACAGGAGGTCCATCGCCTGATACAGGCGTGGATTGATCCTGAGCTCCTGGCGGAGCGCGGTATGCTGTTGCAGGCCCGTCTTCATTGGTCGGCTGAGAGGCGCGCCCGCAGGCGCGTCGTGAGCGTGGGCCCGAGGTAAACGTCGGCCACGCGGTCGTTGAAGACGAGCTCCCGCACCGTGCCCGAAACCTGCACCTGCCCCTCGAACATGATGTAGGCGCGGTCCACGATGTCGAGCGTCTGCTCGACCGAGTGATCGGTGATCAGGACGCCGATACCGCGATGGCGGAGCCCGGCCACGATGGTCTGGATGTCGTTGACCGCGATCGGGTCCACGCCGGCGAACGGCTCGTCGAGCAACATGAACTTTGGTTCCGTGACCAGGGCCCGCGTGATCTCGAGCCGGCGCCGCTCGCCGCCCGACAGCTGGTAGGCCTTTTGCTTACGCAGGTGCTTGATCGCGAGCTCGTCCAGGAGGTGCTCGAGCCGCTTCGCGCGCTCGGCCTCGTCGATGGGCAGGGTCTCGAGGATGGCGAGCAGGTTCTCCTCGACCGACAGCTTCCGGAACACGGACGGTTCCTGGGCGAGATACCCGATCCCCATGCGGGCGCGCCGGTACATCGGCTCGGACGTCACCACGCGATCGTCGAGCGTGATCCGGCCCCCATCCGCCCGGATCATTCCCGTGATCATGTAGAACGTCGTCGTCTTCCCCGCCCCGTTGGGCCCGAGGAGGCCGACGATCTCGCCCTGTCGCAGGGCCAGGCTCACGTCGTTCACGACGCGGCGGCCCTTGTAGACCTTCACCAGGTGATCGGCCTCGAGGGCGCTCCCGCCGCGCACCGGGGCCACCGGTATCCCGAGCTCCGCGCGCGCGAACGCGTTCGCCGCCACCTCGAGGAACTGCCGCACGGCGCCAGCCCGGTCCCCCGCCACTTCGCTCCAGACGCCCTGTGCGAATCGCACCGGCGACTCGCTCCATGCACCGTTCCCGGCCACGAGCTCCAAGCCCGAGAGCCGGGGCAGCACGGACTCGCTGAGGTGGGCCCGGGCCTCGTCCACGGAGAGCACCCCGGGGTCGCCGCTGCCCTTCGCCTGGTCTCGCATCGCGAGGAAGGCTTCCCGGTAGGCGATGGCGAGCTCGCTGAAGGCCGCCTGGCCCTGCTCGTCCGCAATCCGGACGAGCGCCGCAAGCGCCAGGGCAAGCGACGAATCGCGGGTGGCAAGGAGGTCCGTGAGCCGGAGGGCCGGGCGCGCGGTCATGGGGCGGGGGCGGTCGCCACGTGGTGCGCCTTCGTGGTGTCGCGGGGAGCCCGGGCCTTGGCCGAATCGGCATGCGCCTTGGTCGAGTCGCGGTGGGCCTTCGTCGAGTCCACGGGCTCGGGCGGCTCGAGCTGCACCCCATCGGCGTGGCCCGTCACGAGCACCCGGTCGATCTTGTCCCCGTGGAGGACGATGTCGATGACGGTTCCGCGGGAGTAATTGAGCGACGGGGCGCGCGTCGAGTCTTTCTCGCTGTGCATGTGGGTGAACGCGCGAGCGGACCCGCGGGCCACGATGTGGTTCAAGGCAACCCGGGGCCGGCCCGCGCTGTCGCCGCGATTGATCCAGTGGGCGACGATCGTGTCGCCCGAGATCCAGTTCCGCTCGGCGCCCGCCGTGGTGTCCCGGTTCGAGATCGAGAGCGCGCGGCGGAAGGCGCGCACCTCGGTGAGCACCTGGTCCGGGGTGTCGAGCGCGAGCGAGTCGGCGTCGATCGTGTGGAGACTCGACACGGCGTGGGGCCGGATCGAGTCGCCCCAGGCGAAGATCCGCTGCAGCTCGTGCTTCTCGAGCAGCAGATGGATCGTGTCGGCGGTGAGCCGCCAGTCGGCGCTCGTCGCCACGCCGTCGCCCAAGGCTCGAACCACCCGGACGTCGTGGTTCTTGAGCCCGAGCGTGATGAGCCGGCCCACGAGATGGAACGCGCGCGGACCCTTGCCCGCGATCGCGGGCTCCCCCACGAGCTCGGCCGATCCGGCCGCCTCGTCCAGGTGCATGGAATCCGACTGCGCCGCGAGATCGCTCCGGTCGACCGTCACGTTCCCGCCACACCAGATCCGGTCGTTCCCCTTCTGGCGCACGCGGTCGGCCACGATGACGGCCGGTTCGCCCGAGTCGGGCGACGAGCGGTAGTCGATCGTGGGCCGGGACGACGCGTACATCTCGGCCGTGTCCCGAATGCCCTTCGCCACTCGGTAGTAGGTCATGTTCGGGCCGCGGAGCACCGTGCCCGTGGCCCGGTTCGTCGCGACCACGTTCTTGTGGGCTTCCAGTCGTTCCTGGCGCAGGTAGTAGTTCGCGGTCTGCGAGTCGAGCCACACGGTGGTGTCGCGGATCTTCACCCCGCCCAGCATGTCGAGGCGGCCCACGCCCGCATACCAGGCGATCGAGTCGGCGGTGAGCGTGGTGGTCGTCCCCTGGCAGTGGGCGCGCACGCCCCCGCCGGCGAAGAGGTTCGTCTCGCCGGGCCGCACTTCGACCTGGCGGCCGAAGTGCCCGACCGTGTCGATCGTCACGTGGCAGGGCCGCCCGGCGCCCGTATCGGGCCGCGCGCTGTCGGAGGCCGAGGCCGACGGTGCGGTTGGCTGCTGGAGCAGCGCCAGCGCGAGGATGGCCATGGTCATTGATTGGGCAGCGTAAACTGGCCGCCCGTTCCTCGCGGATGTCTCGCGACAACGTTCTTGAAGGCGGGGTCCGACGTGAAGCCCTCGCCCTGCACGTGCCGCTGGGGGCCGTCGAAGGTGAACGGCCGGTCCGAGTTCACTTCGTTCTGGCTCTCGGTGTAGCGGAGTGTCTCGGTGCGGAGCGTGCGCCCGTCGGTCGTGACGACGACCACGTTGCCCCGGGCCTCCATGTCCCCCGTGCGCCAATAATAGGTGCCGCTCTTCGATGTCAGCACGGACGTGGGCAACCCCGCCACATCGTAAAACGTGATGTGCACGGTGTTGAGCAGCGCCGTCTGCGAGCCCGAATAGAAATAGGCCGTGTCGGCCCGCACCTTCGCGCGCTGCACGCCGTCCGACGTGACGTAGTGCGACATGCCGATGAGCACCTGATCGGCCGAGTCGGCTGGGCTGATGGTCGCCGTGGGCCGGCCTCCACCGCCACAGGCGGCCAGGGCCACGAGCGCGCCTGCCAAGACCGGTCTCACGCGCCGGCCCGGATCAAGTCATGGAGATGCACGATGCCGACGACCCGCGCCCCTCCATCGAGGACGGGCAACGCCATGATGCCGTGCTGCTCCATGCGCCGCACGGCAGCGCCGGCAAGCTCGTCGGCCTGGGCCGTCTTCGGTGTCCGGGTCATGATGTCGCCGACCGGTATATCCAAGAACTCCTCGGCGCGTTCCATGAGTCGCGTGAGATCCCCCGCCGTCACGATGCCCACCAAGGCGCCGTTGTTGTCCACGACCGCCACCGTCCCACGCCGCTCGGCGAGCAGCACGACGCACTCCCGCATCGAGCCCTCGGGTCCGAGGAGCGGCAGCTGCTCGGTCAGCATGACGTCCGACACGCGGAGGAGGAGTTTCCGCCCGAGCGCGCCGGCCGGGTGGAGGGCTGCGAACTGTGCGCGACCGAACCCGTTTTCCTCAAGGAGCGTCACGGCGAGGGCGTCCCCCAATGCCAGTGCCGCGGTCGTGCTCGCCGTGGGCGCGAGCGTCTCGGGGCAGGCTTCCTCGGCCACGCCCGCATCGAGCACCACGTCCGCCTGTCGGGCAAGGGTCGACTGGGGATCACCCGTCACGGCGATGATCCGCACACCGCGCCGCTTGAGCAGCTCGATCAAGCCGAAGAGCTCTTCTGAGCCACCGCTCTTCGAGATCAGAATGGCGACGTCGTCGTGCCCCACGATCCCGACGTCGCCATGGAGCGAGTCGGCGGGGTGCAGGAAGCTCGCCGGGGTCCCGGTCGAGGTCAGGGTCGCTGCGATCTTGCGGGCGATGAGCCCCGACTTCCCGAGGCCCGCCACGATGACGCGGCCCGTCTTCTCGGCGAGCAGGGCCACTGCCGTGGCAAACGACGGCCCGAGGCGGTCTGCTACGCCGTCGAGCGCCCCGGCCTCGAGACGCACGATCTCCCGGCCGCGCTCAACGAGTCGCGCTGGATCGCGTGGCGCCACTGGCCGTCTCGGAATATTGGGCGAGCGCGGCAGGCCACTCCCCACGCGCTTGCAGCAGCAGCTCGGCCACCTGTCGGGCCGCGCCGGCCCCCCCCGGCACGGTCGTCACGTAGCGCGCGACCGCCTTCACCTCGGGCGCCGCGTTTGCCACGGCGATCGGCAGCCCCACGGCGCCGAGCACCGGGATATCCGCGAGGTCGTCCCCCACGTAGGCGCACTCGCCAAGCACGATCTCCCGCCGGGCGCACACGCCTTCCAGGGCTCGGAGCTTCTCGGTCGGCCCGACCTCGAGGAGCTCGTCCACTTCGAGTTCCTTTGCCCGTGCGGCCGACGCAGGGGAACGCCGTGCGCTCAGGAACACGACCGCGAGCCCCGCGCGTCGCAGAAGCCGCACGCCCACGCCGTCCGTCACCTGGAAGCGCTTTGCCTCGAACGGTTCGCCGGCGAGTGAACCCAGCAAGATCCCGCCGTCCGTCAGCACGCCATCGACGTCGAACCCGACGAGCTTCACGCGGCGCGCCACGGCCGGATCAAGCACGGACCGTCTCGCGGGCGCGGTGCCACACGTCGAGAGCGATCCCGAGGATTGTCGGCAGCTGATCCAGCGGGATCATGCTCGGCCCGTCGCTCGGCGCGCGCGCGGGTTCTGGGTGGGTCTCGAGAAAGAAGCCGTCTGCTCCCGCCGCCGCCGCCGCGTAGAGCAGCGGCGCGATGAATTCCCGCAAGCCGCCGCTCGTCCCTTCGACGCCCTGCCCCGGCTGCTGCACCGCGTGCGTCGCGTCGAACACGACGGGCGTGCCGCAGCTCGTGCGGATTCGCAGGAAGCTCCGCATGTCGACCACCAGATCTCCGTAGCCGAAAAAGGTGCCGCGCTCGGTCACCGCGACCTCGGGCGCGCCGCCCGCCCGCAACTTCTCCACCGCCCCGGCCATCGCTTCGGGCGCCATCCACTGACCCTTCTTCACGTTCACCGCGCGGCCCGCGCGACCCGCGGCGAGCAAGAGATCCGTTTGCCGGCAGAGGAAGGCCGGGATCTGGAGCACGTCCGCCACCTCCGCCGCCAGCGGCACCTGGATAGGCTCGTGCACGTCCGTGAGCACTGGGAGCCCCGTGGCCTCCCGCACGCGCGCGAGCGCCGCCACCCCGCGCTCCAACCCCGGGCCGCGCGCCGCATCCAAGCGTGACCGGTTCGCCTTGTCGAAGGATGCCTTGAAGACGACGTGCAGCCCGAACTTCACGGCGAGCTCCGCCAGCATCTCGGCCACCGTGAGGTTCAGGGTGTCCGATTCCAGGACGCAGGGGCCCGCGATGAGAAACGGCGCGGCCCCGAAATGCCCCCTCATGGCGCCCCGGAACGCCCCGCGAACTGGGTCGCCCGCTCCCGGGGCGCCTCGCTCTTGCGATGCTGGCGCGCCGCGCCCACGAACCCCGCGAACAGCGGATGCGGCCGGGTCGGGCGCGACTTGAGCTCGGGATGGAACTGGCACCCCACGAACCAGGGGTGGTCCGGGAGCTCGATCATCTCGACGAGCGAGCCGTCGGGCGAGAGCCCCGAGCAGCGCATCCCGAACTCGGCCAGCACGTCCCGGTAGGCGTTCGACACCTCGTAGCGGTGCCGGTGCCGCTCGCTCACCTCGGCGGTGCCGTAGATCTGCGCCACGCGCGAGCCTGGGCGCAGCTTGCAGGGGTAGGCCCCGAGCCGCATCGTGCCGCCCATTTCGTGCACCCCCTCCTGCGAGCGCATCAGGGCGATCACGGGATTCTCGCACTCGGGTTCGAACTCGCTCGAGTTCGTGTTCGGGATGTTGCACACGTTGCGCGTGAACTCGATGATCGCTGCCTGGAGCCCGAGGCAGATCCCGAGGAACGGCAGCTTGTGCTCGCGCGCCCAGCGGATCGCTTCGACCATGCCCTCGACGCCCCGCACCCCGAACCCGCCCGGGACGAGGAGCCCGTCGTAGGGGCTCAGGAGCTCGGTTGCGGTCTCGGAGTCCGTGAACCGGTCCGAGGCGATCCAGTCGATCGTCACCCCGCAGTCATTCGCGATGCCGCCGTGGACCAGCGCCTCGTGAATGCTCTTGTAGCTGTCGGCGAGCTCCGTGTACTTGCCCACGACCGCGATCCGGACGTGTTCGGTCGCGTTCAGGACCTTGCTCACCATCGCGGCCCAGGCCCGCAGGTCCGGTTCTTTCGTCTCAAGCCCCAGCCGGTCGCTCACTTCGCGGTCGAGCCGCTGCTCGTGCAGCCGCAGCGGGATCTCATAGATCGAGCGCACGTCCGGGCTCTCGACCACACAGCCGAAGTCGACGTTGCAGAAGCTCGCGATCTTCCGCTTAATGTCTTCCGACATCGGCCGCTCGGTGCGGCAGATCAGGACGTCCGGTTGAATTCCGATCTGCATGAGCTCCCGGACCGAGTGCTGGGTCGGCTTCGTCTTGAGCTCGGATGTGGCGGCGATGTAGGGGACGAGGGTGAGGTGAATGAAGAGCGTGTTGTCGCGCCCGACCTCCTGGCGGAACTGCCGGATCGCCTCGAGGAACGGGAGCGACTCGATGTCGCCCACGGTCCCGCCGATCTCGGTGATCACGACGTCGTGGTCGGGGGCGAGGCGGCGGATGGCCGACTTGATTTCGTCCGTGATGTGCGGGATCACCTGAACCGTCGAGCCCAGGTACTCCCCGCGGCGTTCCTTCGTGATCACGGACTGGTAGATCCGCCCGCTCGTGACGTTGTTCACCTGGGACAGCGATCGGTCGATGAAGCGCTCGTAGTGCCCCAGGTCGAGGTCCGTTTCGGCCCCGTCGTCCGTCACGTACACCTCACCGTGCTGGAACGGCGACATGGTGCCGGGATCGACGTTGATGTAGGGGTCGAACTTCTGGATCGTCACCTTCAGCCCGCGTTCGACGAGCAGCCGGCCGAGCGACCCCGCGGCGATGCCTTTGCCGAGCGACGAGACGACGCCCCCAGTCACGAACACGTACTTCGTCGAGCTCACGGGCTCACCTCCTTGAGATGCTGGGCCAAGAGGGCCTCGACAGCGCGCAGGTCCTCGGGCGTGTCTACCCCTGGGGCCACGGGGGCCTCAAGGAGTGCCACGCCGATCGACATCCCGTGCAACAGGGGGCGCAGTTGCTCCAGGCGCTCCCAGTGCTCCTCCGGCACGGGCGGCAGTCTGATCCACCGCTCCAACGCCGTGCGTGTCATGGCATAGACGCCGACGTGCTGGTGATACACGGCCCCCGTCCGGTCGCGATCGAACGGCACCGGGGCACGTGAGAAGTACACCGCCCGTCCCCCGGGTCCCACCACCACCTTCACCCGGTTCGGGTCTGTGGCGAGCGAGGCCGAAAGGGCGCCGGCCGCGGTTCCGATGTCCGCCCCGCCTCGGACCACAGCCAACGCCCCCTGCAAAGCTTCAAGGGCGACGAGCGGCTCGTCGCCCTGAATGTTTAACGTGAGGTCGTAAGCATTAAACTCTTTATTGGCAATCACTTCTGCAACTCGCTCAGTTCCCGATTGCGGCGCGTGCGATGTCAGCACCGCTTCGTATCCCGCCCGCTCCACCACCTGGGCGACCTCTCGCGCCTCGGTCGCCACGACCAGACGGTCGCACACGTGAGCGTCGAAGGCGCGCCGAACGACCCACAGGATGAGGGGCTCGCCCGCGAGCGACAGCAGGGGCTTTCCGGGAAGACGGTTTGAACCAAGCCGGGCAGGTACGACACCGAGGACGGGCACAGGGGAAGATACAAAAGTCGTGCCGTCCGGTCTAGAGAGCTCCCTCAGATATCCGTAAGAAGTTCAGCAGCAATCGTTTACCGTGCTCCGTCCCGATCGATTCCGGGTGGAATTGGACCCCGTAGACGGGAAGCGCCCGGTGCTTCATGGCCATGATTTCGGCCCCCTTTGGCCGGTCGGCGCTCCAGGCGGTGACGACGAGATCCGCAGGGGTCGTCTTGGGGTCGACGACGAGCGAATGGTAGCGCATGGCGGTAAGCGGCGTGGGGACGTCGCGGAACAGCTTATCGGAGTCGTGCGCCACCTCGCAGGTCTTTCCGTGCATCAAGCGGTCTGCCCGGACGACCCGGCCCCCGAAGGCCTCGCCGATCGCCTGGTGCCCGAGGCAGACCCCGAGCGTAGGCACCCGCCCCGCCAGGGCTTTCACGAGCGCTACGAGGATCCCGGCGTCGGCCGGGGTACCGGGACCGGGCGAGAGGACGGCGGCCGTCGGCTGCATGGCGAGCACCTCGTCGACCGTCACGCGATCGTTCCGGTGGACGACCGGGTCGGCCCCGAGCTCCCCCAGGTACTGGACCAGGTTGTAGGTGAAGGAGTCGTAGTTGTCGAGCACGAAGAGCATAATGGGAGCAATCTAACCGGAGCGCCCCGGGGCGGGACGCACCGTACTGGGAAGAAGGGACGATGGGGATGCTGAACTGGGTCATGCGGGAGCGCGACGCCGGTGTCGGCGCGCTCGACACGGCGAGCGCTTGGGTGTTGGGCTCGACCGGCGGCGCCACGTACACCGCGGCGCGGTTTTTCTTCCTCCGCGCCTTGGGCGTGATCTACCTCATCGCGTTTCTCTCGTTTTGGGTACAGGCGAAGGGCCTGATCGGGTCCGGCGGGATCGCGCCCGTCGCGTCGTTCCTCGATGGCATCAGGACCTACCTCGGGCCCGCGCGCTGGCGCATCGTACCCACCGTCTTCTGGTGGGACGCAAGCGACAGCACCCTGGGCGTGGTGTGCGGCCTAGGCGTCCTCGCCGCCGTGCTCCTCATCGCGGACGTGGCACCCGTCTTCGCGCTCGCGCTCCTCTGGGTGCTCTACCTCTCGATCGTGAGCGTGGGGCAGGACTTCATGTCGTTCCAGTGGGACGCCCTGCTCCTCGAGGCGGGGTTCCTCGCGATCTGGGTGGCGCCGGCCGGGCTGAAGCCGCAGATGGGGTCTCCCGTGTCGCCCACGATGCTCGTGCTCCTGTGGTGGCTCCTCTTTCGACTCTCGTTCCAGTCGGGCCTGGTGAAGCTGACCTGGGGAGATCCGACCTGGCGCGATCTCTCAGCTCTCGACGTCCACTTCTACACGCAGCCCCTGCCGACCTGGACCGCGTGGTACGCGCAGCAGCTTCCCATGTGGTGCAAGCGCGGGGCGGCCGCGCTCACGCTCGTGCTCGAAATCGTTGTCCCCTTCCTGTTCTTCGGCCCAAAACCCTTGCGCCTCGTGGCCTGCGCGGGGACGATCTTCCTGCAGGTCATGATCTTTGCCACGGGCAACTACACGTTCTTCAACCTCCTCACGATCGCGCTCGCCCTCCTGCTCGTGGACGACCGGACCTGGGCCGCGGTGCTGCCGGCCCGCCTGGCCCAAGCCCTGGCCGCGGTGCCGACGACGCCCGCAGGCGGGGCGGCCTGGGTCCGCGCGGCAGTGGGCATCGGGCTCTTCGTGCTCAGTTGCGGGAAGTTCTGGCTCAACCTCTCGCCCGGCCGTTCGCTCCCCGTGCCAATGATTCGCGCGATGGCGTGGACGGATCCCTTCCGCAGCGTGAACAGCTACGGTCTCTTCCGCGTGATGACGACCACCCGCACCGAAATCGTGGTCGAGGGTTCAGACGACGGCATCGACTGGAAGACCTACGAGTTCCGTTACAAGCCGGGGGATCCGCTGAGCAGGCCCGGGTTCGTCGAGCCCCACCAGCCGCGGCTCGATTGGCAGATGTGGTTTGCCGCGCTCTCAGGGCCCGAGGGCGCGCCGTGGTTCGGGGCATTCGTCGCCCGACTGCTCCGGGGCGCGCCCGCGGTGCTCGGGCTTCTCAAGACGAACCCCTTCCCCGATCACCCGCCCCGTTTCATTCGGGCGCAGGCCTACGACTATCACTTCACGGGCGGCGTCGAACGCCGGGCCTCGGGCGCCTGGTGGACCCGAACGCTCATGGGGCCGTATCTGCCGCCGGTGTCCCTCGACCGGAGCGCGCGCTAGGACCCATTTACCCCGGGGCGACCTCACCCGGCGGCGAGGGCCGCGAGCTTCGTGACCGTGTTCCAATTGCGCCCGGTGCCCTGCACTCCGAGCTTCCGTTCGATCAGCGCGACCGTCAGTCGCGAGGTGCCCTGCCCGTCCGGATAGACGATGTAGGCGTGGCGACCGTTGGTTTCGATGATCTCGCGCCCGGAGATCGCGGCCCGGAGCGCGGCGACGCTCGCGGCCTTGGGGGCGGCCCGGAGGAACAGGACGATGAGGCGGCCGGGGTCGCGTCGCGCTTCGCGCGGGAACGGATTGCGGGCGATCACCGTCTGCCACTCGGGAGCGCTGCGAACGAAGAAGGTCGCCTCAAGCCCGAGTCGTCGTTTGGCCTCGGTGTCGAGCATGGTCTCGAGTTGGGCGGGGCGGGCCGGGCTGCCGAACACGAGGTTGCCGCTCTGGAGGAGCGAACGCGGGTCGCTCAACCCGAGGTGCTTCAGGAGTGCGCGAAGGTCGGCCATGGCGACCAGGTTCCGGCCACCGACATTCACGGCTCTGAGAAGGGCGATGTGAGTGGTCACCAGGACTCCTCGACGGGATGGCCCCGAGTTTGCGACGGGGACCCGAGCCGGTCAATCACCGCCCGACGTGAAAGCACGTGGTGTGTCCTTCCTCATTGTTGCGACGCTCGGCGGGTGTGTGACGATGGCCGGGCCGGCGCCGCTTGCCACCTCACGATGGAGATCTCATGGCTACGAAGAGTGCTGCTGAGGTCATCGTGTCGTACCTCACGCTTCGGAAGGTAGTGGGCATTCTCGGGATGGGGCTCCCGGTGGTTCTCGCCGTTTGGGGCTTCTGTCTTCAGCACGCCTACCACCTGTTGCCGTCCATCAGTGACTACTACACGTTGCGGACTCGGGACGCGTTCGTGGGGATTCTCTTCACCATCGCCTGGTTCCTGTTCACCTACCACGGATACGACAAGACCGACGATCGCGCCGGCAACGCGGCCTGCCTGTTCGCCCTGGCGGTCGCGCTGTTTCCGGACAACGGAACGTCCTTGGAACAGGCGGTTCACTATACGTCCGCGGGCGCATTGTTCCTCGTGCTTGCGTTCTTTTCCCTCTACCTGTTCACCAAGTCCGCTGGCCACAAGACCGCGGCGAAGCTGAAGCGCAACCGCGTCTACCGGGTCTGTGGGGTCGTGATGCTCGCGTGCATTGTGCTTATAGGCGTGTGCAAGACCGCGCTGTCGAAGGACGCACAAGAGAGCTTCGACCCGGTGTTTTGGCTCGAGACCCTGGCGCTATGGGCGTTTGGGTTCTCGTGGTTCGTAAAGGGCGAGGCGATTCTCAAGGATTGACGTCGCGACGGACTCGGGCCCCGTCGGTCAAAATGTTCATCGCGTTTTTGACGCTCTCGTCAGTGAGGCGCCTCGGCTGTTGCCTGGATTGTCCCGGCCAGCGTTTCACGATGAGATGTGGCAGTCGTTTCTCCGTTCACGGTCCGCGTGATCCGCCCACGTACTGCTCGTCGCTCACCTTTTCCAGCCAGTCGGCCGCCTTGCCGTCGCGCAGTCCCTGAATGGCGATGTGGGTCATGGCCGTGGTCGCCGAGGCGCCATGCCAGTGCTTCTCGCCAGGGGGGATCGAGATCACGTCGCCCGGGCGGATCTCATCGAGCGGGCCCCCCCAGCACTGGGCACGGCCGCAACCCGCGGTGACGATGAGCGTCTGGCCGAGCGGGTGCGTATGCCACGCCGTTCGGGCGCCGGGCTCGAACGTGACGCTCGCGCCAGATACCGGTGATGCCTCGGTCACCTGGAAGAGCGGGTCGATACGCACGGCACCCGTGAAGTACTCGGTCGGCCCTCGGCCGGACGGTTGCGAACCAGCTCGTGTGATATCCATGCGCAGCTCCTCAGTGCGGGCGTTTGTCGAAAGGCAGCCTGGGTGAGCTCGACTGCGGGTTTCGGCTACGACCGGGGGTGAAAGCGCCGGTGCACGCGCCGCAAGTACTCGCGGTCCACCTGCGTGTAGAGCTGGGTGGTCGACAGGTCCGCGTGGCCCAACATCTCCTGCACCGCCCGTAGGTCAGCGCCCCCCTCGAGCAGATGTGTGGCGAAGGTGTGGCGCAGCGTGTGCGGTGTGACGCGCTTGGTGAGTCCCGCAAGCCGGGTCGCCCGTTTGATCATGCCCCACGCCCCAACTCGCGAAAGAGGCGTGCCCCGCGCGTTCAAGAACAGCACACCGCGGCCGTAGCCCCGGTCGAGCCGCGGTCTGCTCTCGCGCCCATAGAGCGCCACCGCCCCTAGGGCCCGCCGCCCGACCGGGACCAGGCGCTGCTTCGACCCTTTGCCGAAGAGTCGAGCGAGCCCGTCCGAGTAGAGGATGTCCTGGAGCTTGAGGGAAACGAGCTCGGACACCCGGGCGCCCGTGGCATACGCGAGCTCGAGGAGCGCGCGGTCGCGAAACCCCAGGGGATCTTCAACGGCCGGCGCCGCGAGCAGCCGTTCCACTTCACCCACGGTCAGGACGGTCGGCAATGAGCGCCACTGTTTCGGCGACTCGAGCCGCTCGCTCGGGTCGGTGGTGGCGAGTCCCTCCTCCACCAGAAACCGGTAGTAGGTCCGAATGGCCGATATCTGCCGGCGGATCGTCGCCGGGGCGAGTCCCGCGTCCTTCAGGGCGTAGACGAAGTCTCGAAGCGCGTGCGGGCTGATCGCCCCCGGCGTGTGGGCTCCCCGTCCAATGGCGTGCGTCGCGAGACGGCGGAGGTCGCGCAGGTAGTTGTCGACGGTATGACGGCTGCTCCCCACTTCAAGGGCCAAGTAGTCCTTGAACCGAGGGAGCGAGAAGGCTTTAAGAGTGTCTGGACCAGCCGTCATTCAGCCCACCGGCGCAGCTAACCGAGAATCGTCCTGCCACGAGGCCCAGCTCGCGACGGCGCGCGCGCAATTCGGCGGGTGTGTATGAACGGGAGCTGGTGGGATCCCGGGCATCTGGGTAACCTCGGTCGGGCAGTCGCTCACGCTAGTATATAGCCACTACGTTGTTCGGGCCCGGCATCGGATCGCTCGACTGTGTTAGAGCACGGATCAAACCACATCGGGACGGGGAGTGGCGTGTGAGACCTCGCCGGCGGTCCCGCCCTGTCGCGCTACGTCTCGGTTGCGCTGTCGGCCTGCTTCTCGGCTTCATTCTCGCTTGGTCCAAGCCTGTCGACGTGACCGGCACATGGGAGGGATGCGCGCCGCCCCTCTGCCTCACGCTCGCCCTGACTCAAGCGGGCTCCACAATCACGGGTAGCAGCATCTATTGCGGCGGAACACTTCGTTGTCTTCACCCAACTGTAACCGGCAAGTACGCGCCTCCGCGCATAGACATCGCGCTCGGATTCCCAGGCCATACCGCGACGTACAGCGGCACGGTTGACGGCGACACCTTCATCCACGGGACGTTGTCCGGCGGGGTTGGGCAACCCGTCCGACTGGACCTTGGGAGACGGTGAGGGGACCCGGGAACCTCGCACCCTCATCGCGGCTACGGTGGGCGTATGAGATAGACTAAACAGGCGGAGGCTGAGAGAGGAATGGCCTAGCGAGCCGCAAGACAGGCTTTGCGAGCGAGGGCGCCGTGCGCCTTGGGCGCCCCGCGAACCCTATTCGAGGAGCACGACCGCGATCGCGGCGATCCCCTCACCGCGACCGATGAATCCCATCCCTTCGTTTGTCTTCGCCTTCACCGAGACCGACGAGTGCCCGGCGACGAGCGCGCCGGCCAGCTTTTCCCGCATCTGATCGATGTACCCAGCGAGCTTCGGCTGCTCGGTGATCACAACGATGTCCGCGTGCACGAAGGACATCCCCGTTTCCACGAGCTCGAGGTACACCTGGTTCAACATCCGAATCGAGTCCGCCCCCTTCCATTGCGGGTCCGTGTCGGGGAACCGCGTGCCGATGTCCCCCGCCCCGGCCGCGCCGAGCAGCGCGTCAATCAGGGCATGTGTGACCGCGTCGGCGTCCGAGTGCCCGACCAGCCCGTGCGTGTGGGGAATCGTGACCCCACCCAACACCAGCGGCCGCCCGAACGCGAACTTGTGCGAGTCATACCCGATGCCGATGTGCATCAGGCGCGCAGAATCCGGATCGCGAGATGGCCCGCGTTCTTCGCGTTATCGATGCCGACGCAGCCCACCGGGACGCCGCTCGGCACCTGCGCCGTGGCGAGGAGCGCGTCGAGCCCGTTCAGCGCCCCCACGGCAAACGGCACGCCGATCACGGGGAGATCCGTCTGTGAAGCGGCGAACCCGGGCAGCGCGGCCGAGAGACCGGCCCCGGCGATCACCACGCGGAATCCCTGGGCGCGCGCGCCCTTCACGAGGGCCGCCGTCTGGTCCGGCTGGCGGTGGGCGGAGGAGACATGCAGCTCATAGGTCACGCCCGCCCCCTTCAGCACCTCACAGGCCGGCTCGATCCGCGGCCGGTCGTTCTCGGACCCGACGACGATCAGGACATCGGCCACTACGCTGCGTCCTCGATGAGCGAATAGTCCTGCCGGCGGCGACGCGGGGCGTAGCCCGCGTCCTTGATCAGCCGCTCCATTTCGGGCAGCGTCATCCGGTAGGTCGTGCCCGCGGCCGAGACGACGTTCTCCTCCATCATCAGGGACCCGAAGTCATTCGCCCCAAATCCGAGCGCCACCTGCCCGATCTTCGGCCCCATCGTGACCCAGGACGCCTGGATGTTCGGCACCTCGTCGAGCACGATGCGGGCGAGTGCCTGGGTCCTCAAGTACGTCACGGCGTCCGTCTTCTCCGTGTCAGCCATCGCCGTGTTCTCGGGCTGGAGCGGCCAGCAGATGAACGCCGTGAACCCGTGCGTCCGCCGCTGGACCTCCCGCACGCGGAAGAGGTGCTCGACCCGGTCGGCGCTCGTCTCCCCGAGCCCGTACATCATCGTGACCGACGTGCGCAGCCCCAGGCCGTGCGCCGTTTCCATCACGCCGAGCCACGCGTCGGTCCCCGCCTTCTTCTTCGCCACGCGGTCGCGCACGTCCTGCACCAGGATCTCGCCGCCCCCGCCCGGAATCGAGTCGAGGCCCGCGTCGATCAGCGCCCGCAGCACGTCCTCGACGCTCATGCCGAACCGGCCGGCGAAAAAGTCCACTTCCGAGGGCGAGAACCCATGGATGTGAATCGGGTGATGCCGTTTGATGTAGCGCAGCAGCTCGAGGTACCACTCGAACGGGATGTAGGGGTTGTGGCCGCCCTGCATGAGGATCTGCACGCCCCCGAGCGCCTTCACTTCGTCGATCTTCCGCCCGATCTCCTCATACGAGAGCACGTAGCCTTCGGCGTGCTTCGGCCGGCGGTAGAACGCGCAGAACTTGCAGTCGGCGACGCAGACGTTCGTGTAGTTGATGTTGCGGTCGACGATATAGGTGACGGCGGGCTCGCGATGCAGCCGCCAGCGCGCTTCGTCGGCGAGCCGACCGAGCTCGAGCAACGACGCCCGCTCATAGAGCTCGACGTAGGAGCGAAACTCGCTCGTCGACCGGTCGACCATCAGGCCACCTCGAGGAACTGGAGCGCGCCCGCGGGCACGAGGCCCCGCGCCGCGAGGCGGCTGAAGAAGTCCGAGAGCCCGGCCAGATGCCGCGCCGACAGCGCGTAGTCGAGCCCCGAGAAGTACTCAGCGCAGGCCTCGCGCGAGACGCCCGTCGCCTGGGCGGCGGCATCCGCGAGCTCGTCTAGGTGGGCAAGCCCCCACGCTCGCGCGGCGAGCAACGCCCGGTGGATCGCCTGCACGCCCTCCGGCCGCGCCGCCCGGCGCGCCGCCCACACCGCGAATACGAACGGCAGCCCCGTCCATTCCTTCCACGCCGCACCCAGGTCGACGCTGTGGGGATACGCCTTGCGGCCCGCGAGCAGGAGCGCCGGGTCCCCGATCACGAGCACCGCGTCGTGTGGCAGCCCTGCGAGCCCGTCCAGGTCGCTCGCCTCCGCGCGCGCCTGCACGAAGCGCGGCCGCACCTGCCAGCGCTCCCGGCAGAGGAGCTCGAGCAACGCCACCGACGTCCGGGACGAGGCTGTGACGAGCACGGTCGTGGCGAGTTCCGTCACCGGCACGCGGCTGAACAGCATCACGCTCCGCACCGCGCCATCGCAGGAGATCGCCAAGTCCGGCAGGAGGACGAGATCGCGGCGATGGCGGGCGTATTCGATCGCGCTGATCACGCTCACGTCGAGCTCGCCCGCGACCAGGAGGTCGTTCAATTCAGCCGGGGTGCCCGTGACGAGCGTCGCGGGCAGCGGGACGGCGCCCCGGTCGATGGCGCCGTAGACCGGATAACAGTTGATGTAGCCGATACGCCCGAGCTTCACTCGACGCCGTCCAGGACGGGCAGCCGCCGTGCGCTCGGGCGGCTCCGGTGCTCGATCTGGAACGTGGGTCCCTCGGGGCCCGCGGGATGGACCGGGCTCGCGCGGGGCACGTAGTCCTCGAACGTCCGCACGGGCCGGTAGAGCGAATCGCGCTCCACCGGCTCCTTCCCCGCCCCGCGGATCAGCGCCACGATCTCGTCGTAGGACATCCACATGGGCGTCCCCGCCCCGGCCTCGTGGTAGACGCGCTCGAAGACCACCGTGCCCTCAAGATCGTTGCACCCGAAGCTCAAACCCACCTGCGACAGGAACGACGTCACCATCGGCCAGTGGGTCTTCACGTGCGGGATGTTGTCGAGCACGAGCCGGCCCACGGCGAGGTTTTTCAGGTCGTCGACGCCCGTCGTCGCCGTCCCCGTGCGCCCGAGCGAGGCCCCGAGCTCGTTGTGGTCGGGGTGGTAGGCGAGCGGGATGTAGGTGAGGAACCCCCCGGTCTCATCCTGCAGGCTCCGGAGGGCGAGCAGGTGATCGACCCGGTCCTCGAGCGTCTCCACGTGGCCGTAGAGCATCGTGCAGTTGGACGGAATCCCGAGCGCATGCGCCTCGCGGTGGACGGCAAGCCACTCCGTGCCAGACAGTTTCTTGTCGGCGATGGTGGCGCGCGCCGCCGGACTGAAGACTTCCGCCCCTCCGCCGGGCAGGCTCGTGACGCCCGAGTCCTTCATGGCGCACAGCACGTCCCGGACGCTCATCCGCTCGATGCGCGCGAGATGCGCCACCTCGACCGCCGTGAGCGCCTTGATGTGGACGCCAGGGTGGCGCTCGCGCAGGCCCCGGAACAGCTCGAGGTAATAGGACAATTGCAGCTTCGGATGGAGGCCTCCCACGATGTGGAACTCGCGGGTGGCGTTCTCGCGGGCCGCCTCGGCCTCGGCGTAGACCTCATCGAGCGAGCGGGTGTAAGCCCCCGATTCCTGCGGCATGCGCGCGAACGAGCAGAACACGCAGGTGTTCCGGAGCACGCACACGTTGGTCGGGTTCAGGTGCTGGTTCGCGGCGAAGAAGACGCGGTTGCCGTGCCGGGCGGTGTTCGCCCGGTCGGCGAGGCGTCCGAGCGCGAGGAGGTCGGACGTCCGAAACAATGCGAGGGCGTCGTCCCGGGTGAGTCGCTCGCCCCGGTCGAGCTTCGCGGCGATGACCTCGAGCGCCGGGTCCGCGCGCACGGGCTACGCCGCCCGGCGCACGGCGAGCGTCACGTTGTGCCCGCCGAACCCGAAGGAGTTGGAGAGCGCGACCGACACCGGACGGTGGACGGCGTGGTTCGGGGCGGAGTCGAGGTCGCAGGCCGGGTCCGGGGTGAACTGGTTGATCGTGGGCGGGATCGTGCCGTGCCGGACCGCGAGCGCGCAGATCGCGGCCTCGAGCGCGCCCGAGGCGCCCAGCAGATGCCCGGTCATCGACTTCGTCGAGGCGAAGATCAACTTGCGCGCCTGCTCGCCGAAGACGCCCTTCACCGCCGCCGTCTCGGCCGCGTCGCCCGCGGGCGTGGACGTGCCGTGCGCATTGATGTAATCGACCTGTTCCGGTTTGAGCCCCGCGTCTGCCAGCGCGAGGCGCATCGCCTCCCGCGCGCCCGCGCCGTCCGGCGCGGGCGCGGTAATGTGATGCGCGTCCGCCGTCATGCCGAACCCGACGATTTCGGCGTACACCTGCGCGCCGCGGCGGCGCGCGTGCTCGAGTTCTTCCAGCACGACCACCGCCGCACCTTCGCCCATCACGAAGCCGTCGCGGTCCAGGTCGAACGGCCGGCTCGCGGTCTGCGGGTCGTCGTTGCGCTCCGAGAGCGCCTTCATGTTGGCGAAGCTCGCGACGGCGAGGCCGGTGATCGCGGCCTCGGTGCCGCCGGCGAGGATGACGTCGGCCTGGTTGGTCCGGATGAGCTGGGTGGCGTCCGCGAGCGCGTGGGCTGAGGACGCGCAGGCCGACACGGTGCAGTAGTTCGGGCCCTGGGCCCCGTAGCGCATCGAGACCAGGGCGGCCGCCGCGTTCGGCATGTACATCGGGATGAAAAAGGGCGAAACGCGATTCGGGCCCTGTTCGATCAGGGCCCGGCAGTTCTCCTCGAAGGTGAGGAGGCCGCCCGTGCCGGTCCCGATCAGGACCCCGACGCGGCGCCGGTCCACCGCCTTCCAGTTATTGGAGGAGAGGCAGGCGTCCTTCACCGCCTCCTCCGCCGCCCCGATCGCGTAGCGGACGAAAGGGTCGTAGCGGCGCGCTTCCTTTTTCTCGAGAAACCGCGCCGCGTCGAAGCCTTTGACCTCGCAGGCGAATTTCACCGCCGACCGGGCGGGGTCAAAATGCGTGATCGGACCCGCCCCCGAGCGGCCGGCTACCAGGCCCTCCCAGGTCGTGGCGACGTCGGTGCCCAGGGGCGTCACGAGCCCGAGGCCCGTGATCACGACCCGGCGCGACATGCTTACTTCCCCATCTTCTCGTGCAGGTACTGCATCGCCTGACCTACCGTCCGTAGCTTCTCCGCCTCTTCGTCCGGGATGTCGATGTCGAACTCCTTCTCAAACGCCATCACGAGCTCGACCGTGTCCAGGCTGTCTGCGCCCAGGTCTTCCATGAAGCTCGCGTCGGACGTCAGCTTCTCGCGCTCGACCCCCAGCTCTTCGACGATGATGTCCTTCACCTTTTCCTCGAGCTGCTTCATATCCATTGCCATGGGTTCCCTCAGGGAGGTGTGGGAGAACGCTCAGATCACCATGCCACCGTCGACGACGAGCACCTGTCCCGTAATGTAGCTCGCGAAGTCGGAGGCGAGAAAGAGTACGGCGAATGCAATGTCGGCGCCCGTGCCCAAGCGGCCGAGTGGAATCCCGGCGAGCAGCGCGGCGCGCGCTTCGGGCGTGATGGTTCGCGTGAGCTCGGTGTCGATGAACCCAGGGGCGACAGCGTTCACGAGCACGTTGCGCGACGCAAGCTCCTTCGCCACGGCCTTCGTGAGTCCCACGAGCCCGGCCTTGGAGGCGCTGTAGTTCGCCTGCCCCTTGTTCCCCGCGAGCCCGACCACGCTCGTGATGTTGATGATGCGGCCGTAGCGGCGCTTGATCATCCCGCGGGCCGCGTGCTTCATAACGAGAAACGCGCCCTTCAGGTTCGTTTCGAGCACCGTGTTCCAGTCGTCCTCGGTGATGCGGAAGAGAAGATTGTCGCGTGTCGTCCCGGCGTTGTTGACGAGCACGTCGATCGAGCCGAAGTCCTGCTCGATGCACTCGACCGCGGCCTCGACCTGCTCCGGCTGCCCGACGTCGCAGGCGTACCCGCGCGCCTCCGCCCCGAGTTCGCGCGCGACGGCTTGCGCCCGGGCCCCGTCCCGGCCGAGCACTGCGACGCGCGCCCCGGCGTCGCGGAGCGTGGTCGCGATCGCATGCCCGATGCCCCGGCTCCCCCCAGTCACCAAGGCCACCTTGCCGGTGAGGCTGATGTTCAGCGGCACTAGGCGGCCTCGAGAAACCGGGACACGTCATCCGCCGTGCCGAGACTCGTCACCACGGCGCCCGGCAGGATCCGCTTGACGAGCCGCGCGAGCACACCGCCCGGCCCGATCTCCACGAACTTCGCCTCGGGTCCCGCGAGCCGCGCCGCCTGTTCCACGCATTCGACCCAGCGCACGGGCGACGTGAGCTGCGACTCAAGGAGGGCCCGCGCCCGGCTCGCCGTGGTCACCGGTTCGGCCGTCGCGTTCGCCACCACCGGAAAGCGCGGGTCGGCAAATGGCACGCGTTCGAGCTCCCGCCGCAAGCCGGGCAGCGCGGGGCTCATGAGCGGCGAGTGAAACGCCCCGCTCACCTTGAGCGGCATGACGCGGCCTCCCTGGGCCTGGCAGCGCGCGCCGGCGTTCGCCACGGCCGCCGTGTCGCCCGAGATGACGGTCTGGTCCGGGGCGTTGAGGTTCGCGGGCACGACCACGCCGTCCGTCCGCGACGCCTCCTGACAGGCCGCGTCGACCGCGGCCTCGGTGAGCCCGAGCACCGCGGCCATCGCGCCGGGCCGGGCCACCGCGGCGTCGTGCATCAGCGTGCCGCGCGCCCGGGCGAGCGCGGCCCCCTGCGCGGGACGAAGGGCGCCGGCCGTGACGTAGGCCGAGTATTCACCGAGGGAGTGTCCGGCGGCCGCCACGGGCTCGACGGCCGCACCCACGACTGCGAGGACGGCGGCCGAGTGCGCGAGAATCGCCGGTTGCGCCGTGCGCGTGGCGGTGAGCTCGTCTTCGGGCCCCTGGAACATCACCCGGCTCAACGGGAAGCTGAGCGCGTCGTCGATCGCCTCGAGCGTCTCGCGGGCTGCGGGAAAGCGCTCGGCCACGTCCTTGGCCATCCCGACGCGTTGCGCCCCCTGCCCCGGACACAGCCACACGGCCGGTCCTACCACCGCACCACCATGCTCGCCCACGTGAGCCCCGCCCCGAACGCGACGAGGAGCGCCGTCATGCCGGACTCGAGCCGGCCCGTGCGCACGGCTTCATCGAGGGCGATCGCCACCGACGCGGCCGAGGTGTTGCCGTAGCGGTCGACGTTCACGAATACCTTCTCCATCGGGATGCCGGCGTGCTTCGCCGTGGCCTCGATGATGCGCGTGTTCGCCTGGTGGGGGATCATGATGTCGATCGCGTCGGCCGTGAGGCCGGCCCGGGTGAGCACCTGGTCCGACGCTTCGGCCATCGACAGCACGGCCGCCTTGAAGATTTCGCGGCCTGCCATCTTGATGAAATAGGAATGATCCGTGAGCAGGGCCGCGTCGGGCGGATGGTTGGCCCCGCCGCCCGAGCGGTACAGCAGCTCGGTCAGCGCCCCGTCGGATTTCATGTAGGTGGCGAGAATCCCGCGCCCGCCGCTCGACCGCTGGACGATGGTGGCGCCGGCGCCGTCGCCAAAGAGGACGGCGGTCGTGCGGTCGCTCCAGTCGAGGATCGTCGAGAGCTTTTCGGTCGCGACCACGAGCACGCGGTCGGCCTGCTCGGCCGCGATCAGTCCCTCGGCGATGTTCAACCCGTACATGAACCCCGTGCACGCCGCCCCCACGTCGAACGCCGCGGCGTTCCGCGCGCCGAGCTCGGCCTGGACGTCGCACGCCTGCGCGGGGAGCAGCCGGTCCGGGGAGGACGTCGCGAGCACGATCGCGTCGAGCGCCATCGGGTCGAGGCCCGCCGCGGCGAGTGCCGCCTTCGCCGCGTGGGCCGACATGCAGGCGTTCGTCTCGTCGGGCCCCGCGATCCGGCGTTCGCGGATCCCGGTCCGTTCGCGGATCCACTCGTCCGAGGTCTCGAGCATGGTCGAGACCTCGTCGTTCGTGAGCACGCGCCGCGGGGCATAGCTCCCCGTGCCGAGGAGCTCCGCGAACGGCCGCTTCACGCGAGCGCGCCGCCCTCGGCGAATTGGGCGCCGATGTCTCGGGAGAGGTGGTTCTCGACCGCCTGGATCGCCACCCGAACGGCGTTCATGATCGCCCGTGCCGGCGAGGAGCCGTGGCAAATGATGGCCACGCCTTTCACGCCGAGGAGGGGCGCGCCCCCGTAGGAGGAATAGTCGAAGAATTCAAGCAACCGGGCCGTCTCGGGCCGGCCGACCACGTCGGGGAGCGCCTCGCGCAGCATGCCGCCGAACACGTGCCCGGCCTCCTCGTAAAACTTGAGGATCGCGTTGCCCACGAACCCGTCGCAGACGACCACGTCGATCAGCCCCCGCGCCGACGCGCCGCCCAGGATGTCCCGGCCTTCGACGTTCCCGACGAAGCGGATCCCGGGCGTGCTCTTCAGGAGATGGTTCGCCTCCTTCACCACGGTGTTCCCCTTCTCGTCCTCCTCGCCCACGTTCAGGAGCCCCACGGCCGGATCCGGTCGGCCCAGGACGTCGCGTGCGTAGATCGTCCCGAGCCGCGCGAAGCTCACGAGCTCGCGCGCGTCGCAGTCCACGTTGGCGCCGCCGTCGATGACGAGCACCGGGTGATTGGGCCGCGGAAAGGGTGCCCCGATCGCGGCCCGCGCGACCCCGGGATGCAGGCCGAGCAGGAGCGTGGCCGCGGCCATCACGGCCCCCGTGTTGCCCGCCGAGACGAACGCGTCTGAGGCCGCGCGCGTCTGGAGCCCGAGCCCGACGGCGATCGACGAGCGGGGCTTCCGTTTGACCGCGGTGAGCGGCTTTTCGCCCATCCCGACGACCTCGGGGGCTTCGACGATTTCCAGGCGGTCGTGCTCGCGCGCGAGCGCGTCGTGCGATTTGAGCGACGCCTCGATCTCCGGCCGGCGCCCAACGAGCTGGATGCGGAAGATCCGGGGCAGCTCGCGCAGCGCGAGCGCTGCGCCCTCCACCTCGACATGCGGGGCGTGGTCGCCCCCCATCGCATCGAGCGCGATGCGGATCAAGCGTCCTCGACCGCCACGCGCTGCACGTCGTCGTAGTACCCGCAGGTCGGGCAGACATGATGCGGACGCTTCATGTCTTGGCAGCGGGGGCACGGCTGCAGCGTGGGCACCTCCGCTTTGTAGTGCGTGCGGCGTGCGCGCTTCTTGCGCTTGGAGGTTCTTCGCTTCGGTACCGCCATTTCTCACCTCACGAGTTGCTGAGCTTGTCCTTGAGTGCCGCGAGCGGCCGCCACGACGTGGTGACGGGCGTGCATCCGCACGGGCCGGTGTTCAGGTCGTGCCCGCACTGCGGGCAGAGACCGCGGCAGTCCTCGCGACACACGACGTAGGCCGGGATCGCGAGAATCAGCTCTTCGCGGATCGCCGGCGCGAGGTCGATGGCCGTCGCGTTGGCGGCGAGCACGTAGGAATCGGGATCGTCCAGCGCCTCGCGGTCGCGGCAGAACAACGCCCCGACGCGAGCCTCGACATCGACCGCCACCGGGGCGAGACACCGGCGACACTCCTCTAGCACCTGCGCCGATAGCGCGCCGTGCCAGTAGAAGCGCTCGTCGCCCGTGGCCTGTAGCCGCCCGCTCACCCGCAGCGGGCCGGCCAACGTCACCTCGAGCCCGGCGAAGAGAGGGTCGCTCCCGGCGAGTTCGCCCACGGTGTCGACCGGCCCGCGGGTGAGCTCCCTGAGGTCGACTTTTAACATGCCGGCCGAAGCTAAACCCTTGTGGCACTTGCGTCAAGCTAACGCGCGACCGACCCCGCAAGCGCCGCCAACTCGGCTTCCGGGAAGAAGAACGCCACTTCCCGCGCGGCGTTCTCGGGGGAGTCGGAGGCGTGAATGGCGTTCCGCTCCTTCGATTGGGCGAAGAGTTTCCGGATGGTGTTCGGCTTGGCCTCGGCGGGGTCGGTGGCCCCGATCGTCTCCCGCAGGACCGCCACGGCGTCCGTACGCTCGAGGGCGAGGGCGAGCGCGGGGCCCGAGCACATGAACGCGACGAGCGAGCCGAAGAACGGCCGCTCGCGGTGCACGGCGTAGAACGCCTCGGCCTGCGCCCGGTCCAGGCGGACGAGGCGGGCGGCGCGCGGCACGAACCCGGCCTGCTCGAGGTGGGCGAGGATCTTACCCGTGAGGTGGGCGGCCACGGCGTCGGGCTTGATGATCGCGAGTGTCAGCATGCTCCTAAGGCTCCTAGTTCCGGCTAGAGGGGAATGAGCTGGGCGATGAGGTCGGCGCGCGTGAGGATGCCCACGACCTTGCCGTCCCGCAAGACCGGAAAGGTGTCGGCGTGCTTCGTGTTCATCAGGTTCGCGGCGTCCCCGAGCACCTGGTCCTCGGCGAGGCACAGGACCATGCGCGCCATCAGGTCGCGCACGGGGAGCTGGTCGAGCGGCACCGAGCCCCGTTGCAGCTGCGTGCGAGTGGGCGCGCGGAACTCACCACTCTTCGTCCGCTGTAGATAGGCGGGTGTCAGCACCCGCAAGAGCTCGCGCTCCCCGACGACGCCGAGCAGCGTCCCGGAGTCGTCCACCACGGGCAGCGCCGCGAGCCCGCGCTCGACCATCAGACGGGCCGCGGTCCCGAGGTCCATGTCCGGCCCTACCGTCACGACCGTCGTGACCATCACGTCGCGCACGACGCGGTGGCTCGGCAGCTCGAGCGCCGCGAACCCCGGGAGACGGACGACATCGTCCGGCGTGCGGGCCTGGGCGAGGGCGCGCGCCGTCTCGGGATCCGAGAGCACGCGCGCGAACGCGCCCATCACCTGCAGGTAGGTCGCCGTCTCGCGGGGCGGCGCGATCACGAGGATCACGATCCGCGCGGCGCGGTTCGGGTCGCGTTCCCAGGGGATCGGCGCCGGAGCGACGCCGAGCGCCGCGACGAGGGTCCGGACGGCTTCGGTCCGGAAGTGGGGCAGAAACGCCTGCTCGCCCACCGTCACCAGGTCCTCGGGCCACGCGTTTTCCATCACCGCGCGGAACCGGTTCGGCTCGGCCACGGCCCCGGTCTGGACGAGGCGGGCCGCGAGCTCTTCGGTGGCGCCCTTCACCGTCGTCGCTTGCAGCGGGACGATCACGTGGCTCGGGAGCAGCACGTCGCGCAGGTTCACAGGCGGGCCTGGAGCAACGGGACCACGTCGGCCGGGCGGCGCATGACCGCGACCCCGGCGTCCTCCAACGCGCGAATCTTTTCGGCCGCGCTCGCCGCGGCCCCCGAGACGATGGCGCCCGCGTGGCCCATGCGCCGGCCCGGCGGCGCCGTCTGCCCCGCGATGAAACCGACCACGGGCTTCCGCATCGACCGTCGCGCGAAGGCAGCCGCCTCCTGCTCGGCGCTCCCGCCGATTTCGCCGATCAGCACGACCGCTTCGGTGGCACCGTCCGCCTCGAACAGCGCGAGGCAGTCGATGAAGCTCGTGCCCGTGATCGGGTCGCCGCCGATGCCGATGCAGGTCGACTGTCCCAGGCCGTGACTCGTGAGCTGGTGCACGATCTCGTAGGTGAGCGTCCCGCTGCGGGACACGACGCCGATCGGGCCCCGCACGCAGATCTGGCCCGGGACAATGCCGATCTTCGTCTCGCCCGGGACGATGAGCCCGGGACAGTTCGGGCCGATCAGGCGGACGCCCCGCTCGGCGAGAAACGGGAGCACCAGGGTCATCTCGAGGACCGGGATGCCTTCCGTGATGCATACGACGAGGCCGATCCCCGCGTCCGCGGCCTCGAAGATCGCCGATATCGCGCTCGCTGCGGGCACGTAAATCACACTCGCCGTCGGATGTGTCGCCCGGACGGCGTCTTGCACCGTGTCGAACACCGGGACCCCGTCCATGGTCGAGCCGCCCTTCCCCGGCGTCACCCCGGCTACGATGCGGGTGCCGTAGGCGAGCATCTGGCGCGTGTGGAAGGCGCCGTCGCGACCCGTGATGCCCTGGACGAGCACGCGCGTCTCGGCCGAGGCGAGGACGCTCATCGCGCGAGCGCCACCGCGTGCTCGACCGCCTCGTCCATGTCGGTGTCCGCCCGGAACCCGGCTTGCGTGAGAATGCGTATCGCCTCGTCTTCGTTGGTCCCCGTGAGGCGGATCACGAGCGGCACGCGTCGGTGGAACTGCTCGGTCGCGCGCACGATCCCGGTCGCCACGTCGTCGCACCGCGTGATCCCGCCGAAGATGTTGAACAGGATGACGCGTACGGCGGGGTCCGCAGTGATGATGTCGAGCGCCGCGACGACCTTCTCGGGGCTCGAGCTGCCGCCGATGTCGAGGAAATTCGCCGGGCTCCCGCCGTAGAACCGGACGAGATCCATCGTCGCCATAGCGAGCCCCGCGCCGTTCACGCAGCATCCGACCGACCCGTCGAGCTTGATGAAGGACAGCCCGGCGGCGCGCGCCTGGGCGTCGGCCGCGGACTCGGCCGAAGCGTCGCGCAGGGCTTCGAGCTCGGGGTGGCGGCTGAGCTCGTTGTCGTCGATCACGATTTTCGAGTCGAGGGCCACGAGCCGTCCCCCGCCGTCGGTGGCGAGCGGGTTGATCTCCGCGAGCGACGCCCCAACTTCCCAGAACGTGTTCGCGAGCGCGTGCATGATCGCCGCCCCCGCGCGGACGTGCACGAGGTCTCGGTAGAGCGCGAACGCCAACCCCATCGCCTGGTGGGGGAGCAGGCCATAGCGCGGATCGATGAGCGCGCGATGCACGCGTTCGGGGGTCGCGGCCGCCACTTCCTCGATGTCCACGCCGCCCGCCGGGCTCGCGATGAGCACCGGCCGCGCCGCCGCGCGGTCTAGGGTGACGCCGAGATACGCCTCGGACTGGACGCTCGCCGCGGCCACGAGGAGCACACGGCGCACGGCGAGCCCCTGGAGCGTCATGCCGAGGATCGCCTCGGCCGCCCGGGCGGCCTCCTCCGGCCCGGCCGCGCGCCGCACGGCGCCCGCCTTACCCCGTCCGCCCGCGTGCACCTGCGCCTTGACCACGACGGGCCCGCCGAGCCGGCGCGCCACCGCGGCCGCTTCCTCCGGGCTCGCCGCGAGACCGCCCGGCAGGAACGGCACGCCGCGCCGCTCGAGCAGGTCGCGAGCTTGGTATTCGTGCAGGTTCACGGGGGGACGGCCGGGCGAGGGTTACGCAGGTCGAGCGACGGAGGTCAAGCGGCGAACCTAGCGCGCCCTCTCAGGGGGAGCAAGCAGACGACGCAGCCCGAGGACGCGCTCGAGCTCGTCGTAGCGGTGCGCGAACGTGACCAGGTCGCCCGTGGCGAGCGCGCTGTCCGCTTCCGCGGCGAGCCGCCGCGCGAGCCCGAAGCGGCCGGCGAGCGACGTGTCCCCGGGCACCGGCCGCGCGCCCCCGGCGAGGAGCGCGCGCAGCGCCGCGTCGGCCGTGGGTCCCTGGCCCTCGCGGTCGCCCCAGGTCAGGTACACCTGATTCACGCCCTTGGGGACACCCGTCGCAGGTTCGTCGAAGAGCGCCTGCTCGGTGAAGAGCCCGCCGTCCGCGCTCCACAGCCGGAGGAGCCCCGGTGCCGTTTCCGGCGAGCCGAGCAGTTCGGCCGGGCTGCGCACCGGCGTCGCCGGGCTCCACACGTAGAGCTCGGGGCCGGCGGGGGTCATCGTACCGGCGAGCAGCGCGGCGAGCGCGGGCGGTGTCCCGGACTCGAATCCCACGGCCGTCCATAGCCTTGGCGTCGAGTCACCGGGGAGCGGAGCGGCAAGCTCGTAGGGTTCGCGCAGAATCCGCCACGGCGCCGAATCCGCGTGCGCCCGCTCGAGCGCGGCCGCGGCCATCCGGAAGGCGGTGCCCGGAAAGGGCAGCGCGGTCGCGAGTCCCTGGGGCAGCGCGGTGGTCGGATGAATGAGCGGGGCGAAGAGCCGCGCCCACGTCGTGGCCAGCGAATCAGCGCCCGGGGCCACGTAGATCGTCGTCGCTCCGGTCGCGGCCTGAACCGTGCCGATCAGGCCGAGGTGGACGTAGCGCACCAGGTGATCAGAGCCCGGCCACGGCAGGGCCCGCGCCAGCGGGAACCCGTCGCTCGTCAGGTACCCGTAGGAGACCCAAAGAAGCGCGCTGTCCACGATCACGGGGAACGGCGTCGCGAAGTTGGCGAACGGCGCAAGACGCCCCAGACGGTCGCTCACGTCGCGCCGCCAGACGAGTAAGCGGTCGGAGGCGTGCAGGATCTCCGGGCGTTGGAGCACCCAGGCGAACGCCCCGCGCTCCCACCACTGGTTGAGCGCAATGGTGGTCGGTCTGAGCGCGGGCACCTGCGGCGATGCGAGGGCGAAGTCGTCGAAGCCCGGACCGAACGAGAACATCGAGTCCCGCGTGGGCGCCGGGCGCACGGCGAGACTCGAGTCGAGCTCCGTCACGAGCGTCGCGGTCCCCTCGTCGCGATCGAGACCCGGGTGCGAGCCCGCCGGGGTGGACACGACGAGCCACGTGGTGCGCTCGTTTTCGGGCCGTGTGAGCGCAGCCGCGACGCGCCCGGCCCGCGCGGCGACGGCCGCGATCCGGGACGCGTCCCAGGCAGGCATCGCGGCGATTGCCTGAGCGGCGCTCGGGAACCCGCTCGGCCAAGGCTCCTGCCGCCAGTCGCCCCCGAAGGCGCGCTCCTCGAGCCGTGCCCGCTCGGCGTCAAGCGCGCTCGGCCCCCGGCCGACGCTCAGCGCCGCCACGTTCGCCGCGGCGAGCGCCACTACGAGGATCGCCCACGCGGCGAGCATCGGTTCGGAGCGCTCCCGCAGCACCCACCACAGGCTCGCCAACCCCGCCACCACGCTCCAGCCCGCGATCAGCCGCGCCCCCACGATCCGCACTCCGAGCGCGGCCGGATCGGCCCAGCTGCGGATCCCTGCCACGGCGCGCGCGGGGTCCAGGGTCGCGCCCCAGACGCAAACGGCGGCGAGCATAGCGAGCAGCAGGCCAAGATGGGCGCGGGCGTTGGCGCTCGCCGTCGGCCGCCACCCGCGGAGCTTGAGCGACCCGATGCTCGTGTAGAGCAGGCCCGTGATCCCGAGTGCCGTGAGGGTCGCCACGAGGGCGAAGCGCTCGCACGTCACCGCCCAAGGCAGCTCCGCGACATAGTAGCCCAAGTCGCGGGACAGCACGGGGTCTGAGACGCCGAAACGAGGTGGGTGCGCCGCGAGGTCCGCGCGGAGCCACCAGTCACTGGACCCGATGCCGAGGCCGAGGCCGTAGAGGACACCGAGCGTGAGCGTGGCGCCGAGCAGCACGCGGTGGGGCACTTCTTCCACGATTTCGAGGTCGCCCAGGCGCCGGGGAAGCTGGACCGACCCAATGGTCCGGTAGACGCGGTAGAGGTGTCCGATGCCCCAGGCGACCGCGACGAGCAGGACCACGCCGTGCACCAGCCGCCCCATGTCGCGCATGGTGAGATACACGTTGCCGCCCGCGACGCTCGCCGCCCAGGCGCGCTCCGTGACCTCCATCGCGCTCCAGCGGCCGCCGACGAGCACGGCGACGACGGCGGCGAGTCCAACGAGCAGGGCGCCGCGCCGCCGCGCCGGAGTCACACCGAGACGCCCGCCCCTTTGAGCCACGCTGCGAGCTCACCCCGGTTCCGAGTCAGGAGCTCCTCGGTGGGGGCTTCGAACCGGAGCACGAGGACCGGCTGCGTGTTCGAGGCGCGGAGCAGGCCCCACCCCTGCGGGAAGCGGATGCGGGCCCCGTCCAGGCGCGAAACCGGATAGCGCGCGCCGAAATAGTCGGCTGCCGCCGCCACCACCGCGAACTTCCGCTCGTCCGGACACTCGATCCGGATCTCGGGCGTCGTCACCGTCGGGGGGAGCGGGCCGAGCAGCGCCGAGAGCGGACCCGCCTGGCGCGCCAGCGCGTGCAACAGCCGGGCGGCCGCGAACAGCGCGTCGTCGAACCCGTACCAGTCGCCGCCGAAGAACATGTGCCCGCTCATCTCGCCCGCGAGTGGCGCGTGGAGCTCCTTCATCTTCTGCTTGATGAGGGAATGACCCGTCTTCCACATCACGGGCTCGAGGCCCACCCGCTCGAGCTCCTGAGGCAGGACTTCCGAGCACTTGACGTCGAAGATCACCGGGTGCCGCGGGCCCTGACGCAACGCGAGATCGCGTCCGAAGAGGATCAAGAGCTGGTCGCCCACCACGATGTGCCCCGCTTCGTCCACGGCGCCGATCCGGTCCCCGTCCCCGTCGAAGGCGATCCCGATCTCGGCGCGCTCCTTTTTCACGGCCGCTTGGAGATCGACCAGGTTTTCGGGGACGGTGGGATCGGGATGGTGGTTCGGAAACGTCCCATCCGACTCCGCGAACAGCGCCGTGATCTCGGCCCCGAGCGCGCGGAGCGTCTCGACCGCGACGAGACTCGTGACGCCGTTACCGCAATCGACCACCGCGCGGACCCGTCGAGCGAGCGGCGCGTTGTGCGAAACGATCGCGTCGCGGTAGCGCCGGAGGATGTCTGGGGTCGTCTCGGCCGATCCCCCCGGGAGGGGCGGCGTGCCCCCGCCGGCTATGAGCTCGCGCAACGCCTGGATCGCTTCCCCGTACACGGCTTCGCCCTGGAGCACCATCTTGAACCCGTTGAACTCGGGCGGATTGTGCGATCCCGTGACCTGGACGCCGCCGTCCACCGGCAGGGTGTGCGTCGCGAAATAGAGGGCGGGAGTGGGCACCATGCCGACGTCAATCACGCGGGCGCCCGCGTCGACGAGACCCCGCACCAGCGCCGGTGCGAGGTCGGAGCCCGACGGTCGGTTGTCGCGACCCACGGCCACCCGGGCCGCGCGCCCCAGGCGCTCCGTCGCCCACGTGGCGAACGCCAACCCGATCGCGCGCGCCGCCTCGGGCGTGAGCTGGTTGCCCACGGTGCCCCGGATGTCGTATTCGCGGAAGATGACGGGCGGGAGGTACGTGGTAGTCATCGCGTTAGCGGCCGACGGAAGGGAGGATCGGGGTCTGTGGCGCGCCCAGGCTGCTGCCGCTCGTGCGCGCCACGTCGAGCGCCCCACCCGGGACGACGCCGAGCACGAGCACCCCGACGATCGCCGCCACGACCACGGCCGCGGGCACGGTCCCGAGCCGCATGCCCGCGTGGGTGTCGGGTGAGGGCTCGGGCTTCATGTACATCGCCATGATCACCGGCAGATAGTAGCCCGCCGAGATGGCGGTCGCGATGGCGAGCACGGCCGCGAGCGCCCACTGCCCCGCGCCCGTTGCCGCGACGAGGATGTACCACTTGCCCATGAAGCCCGCAGTTCCAGGAAACCCGAGCAGCGAGAGCATGCAGATGGCGAGCGCGAGCGCGAGCGCGGGATGGCGGGTGGAGAGGCCGGCTAGGTCGTCGATCCGGACATCCTGCTCCCCGTGGCGGCCTTTCGCCGCGAGCAACGCGAACACCGCGAGCGTCGCGAGCACGTAGGCGAGTAGATAGAAGAGCACCGCGGCCGAGCCGAGCGGCGTGCCGGTCGCCACCGCGGCGAGCAGGTAGCCGGCGTGCGCCACCGACGAGTAGGCGAGCATCCGCTTCACCGTCCGCTGCGCCAGGGCGATCAGGTTCCCGCCGAGCATGGTGAGCACGGCGAGCCACCAGAGGATCCCGTGCCACGTGGCCACCCCTGCGAACCCCTCGACCAGGATGCGCACCAGCGCCACGAACGCCGCCGCCTTCACGCCCGCGGCCATGAAAGCCGTGACCGGTGTGGGCGCCCCGTCGTAGACGTCGGGCGCCCACATGTGGAAGGGCACCGCCGCCACCTTGAACCCGAAGCCAATCAAGAGCAGCCCGAGCCCCAAGAGGAGCATGGGACTGTGCCCGAGCCCGAGGATACGCACCTGGGTGCCGAGCAAGGTCAGGTTTGTCGTGGCCGACGCCCCGTAGGTGAGCGCGATCCCGTAGAGGAGGAACGCCGAGGCAAACGCCCCGATCAAGAAGTACTTGAACGCCGCCTCCGCCGCCTTTGCGCTGCCCCGATCAATCCCCGTGAGCACATACACGCAAATCGACATGAGCTCGAGCCCGAGGAAGATGACCATCAGGTCGTCGCCCGCGGCCATCAGCATCATGCCGAGCGTCGCGAACACGAGGAGCGGATAGAATTCCGGGGCGAGCAGGCCCTCGCGCTCCAGGTAGCCCTGGGACAACAGCACCGTGAGCGCGGCCGTCCCGAGGAACAGCGCGGTCGCGGCCAGGCGGTAGTCGTCGAGGGCGATCATCGCGGGCGCGCCCACAGGCGTCGCGCGGCGCCACCACAGCCACCAGGTCGCGGCCAGTCCCAGGACGAGCGTCGCGAACGCGAGCCCCCCCGCCGCGCGCAGATCGTCGGCCGAGCGGTGACGCGCCGCGACGAGGAGCACGAGCGCGAGCCCGCCCACCGTCAGGACGAGCTCCGGCAGGAGCGCCACGAGAAGGTCCGGGTAGCTCGCGAGGTCGAGACTCATCGCCGCACCGTGTCGATGAAGTGCTGCGCCGCGGGCTCCATCCGCTCGAGGAACGGCTTCGGATAGACGCCGATCCACACGATCCCCGCGAGGAGGGGGAGGAGCACGGCGATCTCGCGCGGGGTCAGGTCCTTCAACGCTTCGTTCACCGGCTGGTTGAGCGGGTTGTAGAGCATCCGCTGCAGCGCCCACAGGAGATAGGCCGCGGCGATGATCACGCCCACGCTGGCCGCGCTCGCAGCCACGGGGTGCGTCTCGAACGTGCCCAGGAGCACGAGGAACTCCCCCACGAACCCGTTCGTGCCGGGCAGGCCGATCGACGAGAGCGACACCACCGTCAGCAGTGCTGCGAACAAGGGCACCACGCGCGCGATGCCGCCGTAGGCCGTGATCAACCGGCTGTGGCGGCGCTCGTAGATCATGCCGACGAGGAAGAACAGTGCTCCCGTCGAGAGGCCGTGATTCAGCATCACGAGCAGCGCCCCTTGCACGCTGCGGAGCGTCAGGGCCCAGATCCCGAGCACGACGAAGCCCAGGTGCGCGACCGACGAGTACGCGATGAGCCGCTTGAAGTCGGGCTGCACCAGCGCGACGAGCCCGCCGTAGAGGATTCCCACGAGTGCAAGCCCGATGATCGCGGCCGCGATTGCGGGGTGGAGCGCGACGCTCGGGAACAGCGGCAAGGCAAACCGTAGGAACCCGTAGGTCCCCATCTTCAAGAGCACGCCCGCGAGCAGCACGGAGCCCGCGGTCGGGGCCTCCGTATGCGCATCGGGGAGCCAGGTGTGAAACGGGAACACCGGTACCTTGATCGCGAACGCGAGGAAGAAGGCGCCGAACAGCCAGTAGGCGAGCGGTCCCACGTTTCCGAGCCCCGAGAGCAGGGCGTCGTACGAGAAGGAATAGACGCCCGTGCGCCGGCCCACGACGTAGACCATGGCGAGGATCGCCACCAGCATGAGGAGCGACCCGAACATCGTGTAGAGGAAGAACTTGAGCGCCGCGTACAACCGCTGTTCCCCGCCCCACACGCCGATGATGAAGTACATCGGCACGAGCATCAGTTCCCACATCGTGTAGAAGAGGAACAGATCGAGCGCCACGAAGACGCCGATCATGCCGGTCGTGAGGACGAGCAGCAGCGCGTAGTAGCCGCGCTCGCGCGTCGTGATCGCGGAAAAGCTGCCCAGCACCGTGAGCGGCACGAGGAAGGTCGTGAGCAACACGAGGAACAGCGAGATGCCGTCCACGCCCACGGAGTAGTGGATGCCCCAGGTCGGGATCCACGGCACGTCGACCCGGAACTGCATCCCGGCGGCCGGATCGAACGTCCACCACATCGGGACCGACAGCGCGAACTCCCCGAGCGCGATCGCGAGACCGGCATACTTCGCCACGCGGGCCGGCAGGACGAGCACGACGAGCGCGCCCACCACGGGCCAGACGAGGAGCGCGGTCAGCACGACGTGGGTGTACACGGCTAGTGAAGCGCGGCGCCGAGCACCAGCACGACGCCCACCATGAAGAGGACCACGTACATGCCGAGCTCGCCCGTCTGCAGCTGGCTCCCGACCCAACCCAGGGCCTGCGTGAGCCGCGCCACGCCCGTCACGCCCAGGCCGTCGATGATCCCCCGGTCCACGACTCGCCACAGCAGCTCCGCGCCGCGCACGATCGGCCGGACGATGAGCGCCCGATAGATCTCGTCCACGTAATACTTGCGTGCGAGCAGCCGGGCGATCCCGTGTTCGGGTTTCGATGCGCGCGCGGGGACGAGCTCGGCCGGACGGAGGAGATGGAAGGCCCCGAACACGCCGAGCCCAGCGATGGCCACGGCGACGACCACGAGGAGCCACTCGACCGACGCCGGGAGCTCGGCGAGCGGTGCGAGGCCAGTCGCGGGATTGGTGACCGGCGTGAGCCAGCGCGTGAGCGCGGCGTGGCCGCCCATCAGCGTCGGCAGGTTCATGACGCCGCCCACCGCCGCGAGCACCCCGAGGACCAGGAGCGGCCCCGTCATCACCCAAGGCGCCTCGTGCAGGTGCGCCCGAGCCCCATCACCGGTCCGGTTCGGCCCGTGGAAGGTGTAGAGCATGAGCCGGGTCATGTAGAACGCGGTGCACAGAGCCGCGGCGAGCCCCGCGCCCCAGAAGAGGAACCACACGTGGTCCGTCATGCCGCGCGCGAACGCCGCAGCGAGGATCGCGTCCTTCGAGAAGAATCCCGAGAACGGCGGGATGCCGGCGATCGCGAGCGTGGCGATCCACATGAGCGCGCTCGTCCAGGGCAGGAAGGCTCTGAGCCCGCCCATGTTGCGCATGTCTTGCGGGTCCTCGTGCGCGTGCGTCGCCTGGTAGGCGTGGCCCAGCGCGTGGATGACGCTCCCCGCGCCGAGGAAGAGGAGGGCCTTGAAGAACGCGTGCGTCGCGAGATGAAAGATCGCGGCGGCGTACGCGCCGCTCCCGGCGCCGAGGAACATGTAGCCGAGCTGGGAGATGGTCGAATACGCGAGGACTTTCTTGATGTCCCATTGCTTGAGCGCGATCGTCGCTGCGAAGAGCGCCGTCAGGGCGCCCGTGCCGGCCACCACCGCGCTACCGACCGGTGAAAGGGCGTACAGCACGCCGCATCGCGCAACGAGGTACACGCCCGCCGTGACCATCGTCGCCGCGTGGATCAGCGCCGAGACGGGCGTCGGGCCCTGCATCGCGTCCGGCAACCACACGTACAGCGGAATCTGGGCCGACTTCCCCGTGCACCCGAGGAACAGCGAGAGCGTGATCAGCGTGATGACCCGATCGCCGGTCGAGAAGGCGAGCGGCGCCTGGGAGAAGACGCTTGCGAAGTCGAGCGAGCCCAGCGTGCGGTAAAGGAGGAACATCGCGAGCAGGAACCCCACGTCCCCGACCCGATTCACGAGGAAGGCCTTGAGCCCCGCGTCCGCGTTGACCTTCTCCGAGAACCAGAACCCGATGAGCAGGTAGGAACAGAGCCCCACGCCCTCCCAGCCCACGAACATCACCGGGAAGTTGGCGCCGAGGACGAGCACCAGCATGAAGAAGACGAACAGGTTGAGCTCGGCGAAGTAGCGGGCGTAGCCCGGGTCTTCGCGCATGTAGCCCACGCTGTAGAGATGAATGAGCGTGCTGATCCCCGTGACGACGAGGATCATCACGGCCGACAGCTGGTCGAGCTGGAACGCGACGTCGACGTGGAGCCCGCCCACCCAGATCCACGGCCAGTAGTGCAGCACCACGGGGGCCGCGCCCTTCGGGAGTTGCGACACGACCGCGAGCGCGAGCGCGAACGCGATGACGAGCGCCCCAACGCCGATCACGGAGACCGCGCGTTTCGCGCTCGGCCACCGGAAGGCGATGATCGCGTTGAGCCCGGCCCCGAGGAGCGGCACCACGGGCAGCGCCCAGGTCCAGGCGACGGCCGGCGCGGGCATCAGCCCTTGAGGAGGTTGATCTGCTGCAGGTTGAGCGACCCGCGGTGCCGGAACACCGCGAGCAGAATCGCGAGCCCCACGGCCGCCTCGGCGGCGGCCACGGCGAGGACGAAGAACACGAACACCTGCCCCGCCACGCCGAGCGCCTGAGCGAGCGCGATGAACGTGAGGTTCACGGCGTTGAGCATGAGCTCGACGCACATGAAGATCACGATCGCGTTGCGGCGGAACAGCACGCCCGCTACGCCGAGCGTGAAGAGGACGGCCGAGACGAACAGCGCGGGTCCGAGCAGCATCAGAGCTCGCGCTTGGCGAGCACGACCGCCCCGACGATGGCCGCCAGCAGGAGAATGCTCGCGATCTCGAACGGCAGGAGATAGGTGGCGAACAGGGGACGGGCCACGACCCCCACGAGGCCCTGCGTGCTGGTCAGATTTTCAAGCGCGCCGGGCGCGAGCGTGAGCTCGGCCGGCGGCACCGCGCGCGCGAGCCCCGCGAGCTTCAGGCCGAGCAGTCCCGCGAGCAGCGCGCCCACCCCGAGGCCGAACGGCCCCCGGATGTCGGACGGGCCCGGATGACCCAGGTTGAGGAGCATGATGACGAACAGGAAGACCACCATGATCGCGCCGGCGTACACGAGCACTTGGAGAACGGCGATGAACTCGGCGTCGAGCAGCACGAAGAGGGCGGCCACCTGAAACAGTGTCACGACGAGCCACAGCGCGCTCGCCACCGCGCTCCGCCGCGTCACGCACAGGAGCGCGCTCGCGATCGCCACCCCGCCGAACACCCAGAACAGCGCCAAGGGCCAGGCCACTTACTCTCCCTTGGGATCGGCCGGATCCCAGAGGGTCGAGACCGGATGCGTCTGCGCGCAGAGGCGCTCGAGATCATACACGAACCGGTCGCGTGAGAACTCCGCGTTCTCGTAGTGGACGCCCACGTGGATCGCTTCTTCCGGGCACACCTCTTGGCAGTATCCGCAGAACACGCACCGGAACTCGTCGATCTCATAGATCAGCGGGTAGCGGTTGCCCTGCTCGTCCTCCCCGGGCACGAGGTTGATGCAGTTCGCGGGACAGATCTGAGGACAGAGCCCGCAGGCCACGCATTTCGCGCGGCCCTGCTCGTCGGTCAACATCCGGTGGGTGCCCCGCCAGCGGTCCGAGATCGACCAGTCCGGGCTGCTCTTCTCCTCGGGGTACTGCATCGTCACCTTGGGCCGAAAGAGATGCTGTAGCGTGAGGCCCATGCCCTGGAGCGTCGCCCGCACGTAGGAGGTCTCGGACGTCGGCCGGCGCAGCACTTTCACTCCGATCGCCATATCAGCTCCCCGCCTCAGCCACGGACCCGCCGATCAGGCGCCCGCGGTCCACCACGAAGAAGAGCAGGATGCCGAGCGCGACGTTGCCGGCAAAGAGGGCAAGCGCGAAGCGGCTGTCGTACACCCAACCCAGACGGACGTGGAGGAACCAGATCGCGGTCGCGAGCAGCGCCAGGTACCCGAGCGCGAGCGGCAGCATGACCTTCCACCCAAGCGCCATCAACTGGTCGTAGCGGAACCGCGGCAAGGTCCACCGCACCCAGATATAGAGGAATAGGAAGAACCATGTCTTGAGCGTGAAGGCGCCCAGCGTGGCGAGCGACTTCCAGACCGTCCAGGGCGGCCCATTGTCCCAGTGGGTAAAGGGGATGTCCCAGCCGCCGAAGAACAGCGTCGCCATGAGCGCCGATGCCGTCACCATGTTGGCGTACTCGGCGATGTAGAACATCGAAAACTTCATCGCGCTGTACTCGGTATGATAACCGGCGATGAGCTCGCCCTCGGCCTCGGGGAGGTCAAAGGGCAGACGGTTCGTTTCGGCGAATGCGGACACGACGAAGATGAAGTACGCGATGGAGAGGGGGAATACGTTCCAGGTGGCGAGCGAGCGCTGCTGACCCGCCACGATGTCCGAGAGCGAAACGTTGCCCGAGAGCAAGAGCACTGCGACGGTGCTCATCCCCAGCGCGATCTCGTAGGAGATCATCTGGGCGCTCGCCCGCAGCCCGCCCAAGAGCGAGTACTTGTTGTTCGACGACCAGCCCGCGAGCACGATCCCGTACACGCCGAGCGATCCGATGGCGATGATGTAGAGGAACCCGATCGGCAAGTCCGCCACGACGAGCGGCACCACGCCCCAGGGTGTGGGGAGCGGCGAGCCGAAGGGGATCACCGCGGCCGCCAAGAGCGCCGGCACGAACGCCACGGCCGGCGCGAGCATGAACAGCACGCGGTCGGCCGCGGCCGGCAAGGTCTCCTCCTTGAGGAGGTTCTTGAGCCCGTCCGCCGCGGGCTGCAGGAGTCCCTGGGGACCCACGCGGTTCGGGCCGAGCCGGTCCTGCATCCAGGCACACACGCGCCGCTCGACGAGCGTGAGCCCCGCGACGCCGACCATGAGGATCGTGAACACCACGAGGATCTTCACGATCGAGGCGATGAGGAAGAACGTCACGCCGGCACCGCCCTCGCGACGAGCTCGCCCCCGTAGCCGAGCCGGGCATACGACAGGCCCTCAAACGGCGCCACCTCGCGGGCGAGCGCGGCGAACGCGTCGGCCGCGCTTCCGATCTCGTCGCCTCCGAGCGCCGCCCCGAGCGCCGACAGCACCCACCACGCGGGCTGCGTCATCCCGGGGGCGGATTTGGCCTGGAAATACCGCTGCACCCGGCCGTCGCGGTTCACGAACGTTCCTTCCTCTTCGGCCACGTTCGCGACCGGCAGGAGGGCTTCCGCGCGCGCGCGCGTCTCGGGGTCCTCGAGGGGTATCGTGCCCAGGTACAGGAGCGCTCCCGCCGGTCGGAGCACGACTTGCGGGGCGTCGAGGACGAGCACCACGGCGGCCCGCTCGGCCGCGGCCAGGGCGGCCGCGTAATCGGCCGTGTACCCGAGCAAATCGGCGCCGGTCGAATTCGGGGCGCGCTCCGCGCGGAGCGCGAGGTCCGGCACACCGGCGAGCGGCGCCTCTTCGCCCATCACGAGCTCGTAGGCGCCCGTCCAGGCGAATCGGGCGACGAGCGACCGGGCGAGGTACAGCGCCTCGGTCGACGCCCGTGGCGACGCGAGAACGACCGCGCTCCCGCTCGCCCCTTCGAGCACCCGCGTGACTCGAGCGAGTGCCTCGTCCCAATCGACCGCGCGATGACCGTCCGGGTCCCGCACGAGCGGGGCGTCGAGCCGGTCCCCCCGGTTCATCCAGCGGTAGTTCGCCCGGCCGTGGTCGCACATGAAGTAGCGGTTCACGCCGAGGTGCACCCGCGGCCGCACCCGAACGACCACCCCTTGGCGCGTGTCGAGCGTCACGTTGCACCCTTGCGAGCACCCCGTGCAGATGGACGCCGTCTTGTCGAGCTCCCAGGCGCGGGCGCGGTGCAAGAAGTCCTTCGACAACAGAGAGCCGACCGGACACAGATCGACCACGTTGCCTGCCCACGGATGATCGAGCCGCGCTGCCGGATGCATGCCGATGAAGGCCCGATCGCCGCGTTCGGAGACGTTCAAAACCGGTTCCTTCGCCACGTCCTCCATGAAGCGAACGCACCGTGTGCACAGGATGCAGCGGTTCGGCACGTACAGCACGTCGGGGCCGAAGTCCTCGACGGGATTGAAGCGCTTGGGGAAATCCGGGGTGTAGCGTGTCGCGGGCCGGCCTTCCTGGAAGGTGAAGTCCTGGAGTTCGCACTCACCGGCCTGGTCGCAGATCGGGCAATCGAGCGGATGGTTGATGAGCAGCAGCTCGAGGACGCCCTGCCGACCGGATTTGGCCGGCGCGGTTTGCGTGTGGACCACCATGCCTTCGGCCACCGGGGTCGAGCACGCGACCTGGAGCTTGGGGGCCTTCTCGATCTCGACGAGACACATCCGGCAGACGCCGGCGATGGGCAGGCCGGGGTGGTAGCAGTAGTGCGGGACCAGCACCCCCACCTGCTTCGCCGCCTCGATCACGAGCGTGCCCTTGGGCACGCTCACCGGTTGATCGTCGATAGTCAGGTTGACGAGCGCGTCGGCCATCGTGTCCTCAGGCCACGAGCGCCGAGCGCCCGGCGAGGTAGGCCTCGAATTCGCCCCGGAACTTCTTGATCGCGCTCACGACCGGGGCCGCGCAGGAGTCCGACAGCACGCAGATCGTCTTGCCGGTCATGTTCTCCGACAGATCGAGTAGCAGGTCCAAATCATCGGGCTTCCCCTGGCCCGCGAGCATGCGTTCGAGAATGCGGGTCGTCCAGGCCGTGCCTTCGCGGCACTGCGTGCACTGGGCGCAGGACTCGTGGGCGTAGAAGCGCGCGAGCCGCATGACCTGATAAACCATGTCGGCCGAGTCGTCGAACACGATCACCCCGCCCGACCCGAGCATCGTGCCGAGCGTGGCGCAGCCCTCGTAGTCCATGATGCAGCGTTCGCTTTCGTCGCGGTCGAGCATCGGCACGGACGAGCCCCCGGGGATGCATGCCTTGAGCGTCCGGCCGGACCGCATGCCGCCCGCGAGCTCGAAGATCAGGTCCTTCAGCGGGAATCCGAGCGTGACCTCATAGACGCCCGGCTTCTGCACATGGCCGCAGACGGAGAAGAGCTTCGTCCCCACGCTCTTCGGGCTCGACAGGCACATGGCCTGGTACCACTTCGCGCCGTTCACGATGATCGGCGGCACGGCGGCGAGCGTCTCGACATTGTTGATCGTCGTCGGCATGCCGAAGACGCCCTGAGCGGCCGGGAACGGCGGCTTGATGCGCGGGACCCCGCGCTTGCCCTCGAGCGAATTCATGAGGGCGGTTTCCTCGCCGCAGATGTAGGCACCGGCGCCGCGGTGCACGTGGATCTGGAACCGCCCGAGCACGCCCGCCGCGCGCGCTTCGGCCAGGGCCTGCTCGAGGATGGCCTGCGGCTCGGCGAACTCGCCCCGGATATAGATGTAGGCGGTGTCGGCCTGGATCGCGTGCATGGCGATCAGCGTGCCTTCGAGCAGCGCGTGCGGGGTCCAGCGAATGATCTCGCGGTCCTTGAACGTGCCCGGCTCGGACTCGTCGGCGTTTACGCAGAGGTAGTGCGGTTTCGTGCGCTCCTTCGGCATGAACGACCACTTGAGCCCGGTCGGAAACCCCGCGCCGCCCCGCCCCCTCAGCCCCGAGTTCTTCACCTCGTCCACCACCGCCGCGGGTGGCATGGCGAGCGCGCGTTTCAGGCCCTCGTAGCCGCCGCGTTTCACCCAGCCGCGATAGGTGCGGGCCTCGGGCTCGCCGAAGTGTTTCGAGAGGACAAGCGTCTCGCGGGGGTGCGGCGTGTGCGGGTAGCCCATGATCGCCTACGAGTACTTCCGCACGAGCGCGGCCACGCGCTCGGGCGTGACGTTCTCGACCAGCTCGTCGTCGATCAGCACCGGCGTCGCGAAGCCGCAGGCGCCGAGACACTCGACCTCAGTGATGGTCCAGGTGCCGTCCGGGCTCGTGGCGCCGAGCTCGCGGGCGCCCGTCTGCTCGAGGAACGCCTTCACGACGTCCTCGGCGCCGCAGATGTTGCACGGTGACGTCGTGCAGATCTGGACGAAGTGCCGCCCCACCGGGTGCTGGTGGTACATCGTGTAGAACGTCACGACACCCTGCACGTGCGCGGGCGTCAGCCCGAGGAGGCCCGCCACCTCGACCATCGTCTCGGGCGCGATCCACCCGCGGGCCTGCTGCACGAGCCACAGCGCCGGCAACAGGGCTGCGGCCTTCGTGGGGTAGCGGGCCAGGATCTCCTGCAGCCGCTTCAGCGTGTCGCCCCGGAACACGGGCTCGCTGGCGTCGTGGGTGGCCGTGCTCATCGATCCACTTCGCCCATCACGATGTCGACCGATGCGTTGATCGCGATCAGGTCCGAGAGCAGATGCCCCTCGGCGAGCTTGGGCAGCGCGGCTAGGTTGATGAAGGCGGGCGGCCGGATCCGCCAGCGCACGGGCTTCGCCGAGCCGTCCGACACGAAGTAGTTCCCGAGCTCGCCCTTGGGGTTTTCGATGCCGACATACGCCTCGCCCACCGGCGCCCGGATTCCTTCCATCACCTGCTTGAAGTGGAAGATCATTGCCTCCATGTCGGTCATGGCCCGCGACTTGGGCGGCAGGATGACGCGCGGATCGGCGACGTTGATCGGGCCGTCGGGCAGGCGCTTGATGGCCTGGGCGAGGATGCGATTCGACTGGTAGCACTCCTCGAGGCGCACCCGGTAGCGGTCGTAGACGTCGCCGTGCTCGCCGATCGGCACATCGAAATCGTAGGTCTCGTAACCGAGATAGGGGCGGTCCTTGCGCAGATCGTAGGCGACGCCGCTCGCGCGCAGCATCGGGCCGGACAAGGAGTAGTTCACCGCGTCCGGCGCGCTCATCACGCCCACGCCTTGTGTGCGCCCCGCCCACACCGCGTTGCGCGTCAGCACCCGGTCGATCTCATCGAGCGTCTTCGGGAACGTTCGCGTGAACTCCTCGAGCCCTTCCACGAAGCCCGTGGGCACGTCGGCCATCAGGCCGCCGACCCGCGTCACGCTCGTTGTGAGCCGGGCCCCGGTCCACGCCTCCTGGAGGTTGTAGATGCGCTCGCGCTGCTGGAACGCCCACAGGAACGGCGTGAACGCGCCGAGGTCGATCGACGTCGTCCCGAGCCACACGAGGTGGGAGATGATCCGGCTCATCTCGCAGGCGATCAAGCGCAGCACGGTGCACCGGGGCGTGATCTCGATCCCCATCAGCTGTTCGGCGGCGAGCGCCACGCCGACGTTGTTCGCCATCGGCGCGAGGTAGTCCGTACGGTCCGTGAGCGGGATGATCTGATTGTAGTGGCGGTACTCGCCGAGCTTCTCGAACCCCGAATGCAGGTAGCCCACGTGCGGGATCACGCGGACCACGGTTTCGCCGTCGAGCTCGACCACGAGCCGCAGCACGCCGTGCGTCGCCGGGTGCTGGGGGCCGATGTTGATGAGCATCGGCTCGCCGGGGATCCCGGATGGCTCCTCGGTGCCCACCGTGAGCGGCACGCGGACGGCGTCGCCGTTCGCGCCGACACCGGGGGTCGCGAGCTCGAGCTCGACCGTGCGCTTGGTCATTCCGAGTGGGGGATCGTGCCGCGTTCGCCGCGCCGCAACCGCTCCCGCATGTCGGCGGGCAAGTCGTGGTGCGCGTCGGCGAACGAGAGCTCTTCCATCGAATAGTGCGCTTCGGGGTGCCCGGCGAGGGCCTGCCGCACCTGCTCGGCCCGGCTGAAGCGCCCCCGCAGCGGGAAATCCTTCCGAAGTGGGTGACCCTCGGCGTAGGTCTCCCACATCAGGATCCGGCGCAGATCAGGATGGCCGCGGAACTGGACGCCGAACATGTCGAAGACTTCCCGCTCGAGCCAGTTCGCGCCGGCCCAGACGCCCACCACCGAGTCGACGGCGAGCTCCTGTCGCACGTCGAGCAGCACCTTCACCCGGAGCTCGGCCCCGCCTTGGAGCGAGCGCAGCAGGTACACCACCTCGAGCGGCCGCTCGGGGTCGCGGTACTCGACCGCCGTCAGATCGACCAAATAGTCGTAGTGCTCTGAGGACCGCAGGAACTCGAAGACCTTGAGCGCCTGGGCGCAGGCGACGTCGACCGTGCTCACGCCGTCGCGCGTCACGCTGCTGCGGCCGATGGCGGTGCCGAAGGTCGCCCGCAGGGTGTCGACCGAGGGGTTCACGCCGACCGGAATTGGTGGACCGAGTTGCCGAAGGGTTCGGAGATCTCGTCGATCGTGTCGGGGGGCAGGCGCAGCCCCGTGTCGTCGAGCGGGTGCTCGTCGCGGAGCGCGCGGTCGGCGAGTGACTCGCCTTTGATCTTTTTGTGCAGGAGGAGCACGCCGTAGAGCAGGCCCTCGGGGCGTGGGGGGCAGCCCGGGACGTAGACGTCGACCGGAACGATGGTGTCGATCCCCTGGACCATGGCGTAATTGTCGAAGATCCCGCCGCTCGACGCGCAGGCGCCCATCGAGATGACCCACTTGGGCTGGGGCATCTGGTCGTAGACCCGACGGATCACGGGGGCCAGCTTGAACGGCAGCCGGCCGGCGCAGATCAGCACGTCGGCCTGGCGCGGGCTGAAGGCCTGGCGTTCCATGCCGAAGCGGGCGAAGTCGAAGCGGCTGGCGGCCGTCGCCATGAACTCGATCGCGCAGCAGGCCGTGCCGAAAGGCATGGGCCACAGCGAGTTGGCCCGCGCCCAGTTGACGAGATCGTCGAGCTTGGCGAGCAGCCAGTTCGGGTTCTGGCCGGTGACGGTTTCGGTGGCGACGTGCTTCATCGGCTCAATCCCACCGGAAGGCTCCGCGCCGCCATACGTAGATGTAACCTACAAAGAGCACGGCGAGAAACACCAGCATCTCGACCAGCAGAAACCCCATCGGCGGCCCCCCCGGCGGCCCGCTGCTCGCGAAGTAGATCGTCCCCCAGGGGATCAGGAACACCGTCTCGATGTCGAAGAGAATGAAGAGCATCGCGACGAGGTAGAACTTGACCGAGAAGCGCTCGTGCGCGCCGCCGAGCGGCGGCATGCCGCTCTCATAGGGGGCGAGCTTCGAGACCGTGGGGCGGTGGGGGGCCACGAGATGCGAGAGGCCAATCAGCAACACGGCGTTCGCGGCGACGAACACCAACAACAGCAGGAACGCGACGTAGGGTTGGTGCATGGGATGCGCGAGCAACGCGTGGGCGTTGCGGGCAGTGAACGTATGGTGCGCCGGAAGCATTGTCAACCAACATCGGTGGCGTAAGTCTCAGTGGGACCGGTATATTGCGGCCTCATGTCCATCAAATCCGACCGCTGGATCCGCCGCCTCGCGCGCGAGCACCGCATGATCGAGCCGTTCGCCGACACCCAGGTGCGGAGCGGGGCCATCTCCTACGGCGTCTCCTCCTACGGCTACGACATGCGCGTGGCGCCCGAGTTCCGAATCTTCACGAACGCGTTTTCCGGCGTCGTCGACCCCAAGAACTTCGATCCCCGGTCGTTCGTCGAGTTCAAGGACGACGTCTGCATCGTGCCGCCCAACTCGTTCGTGCTTGCCCGCTCGGTCGAGTATTTCCGCATTCCCCGCAACGTGCTGACCGTGTGCGTCGGCAAGAGCACCTACGCGCGCTGCGGCATCATCACCAACGTCACCCCGTTCGAGCCCGAGTGGGAGGGATTTGTGACGCTCGAGATCTCGAACACGTGTCCCCTGCCGGCGAAGATCTACGCCAACGAGGGCATCGCGCAGGTGCTGTTCTTCACGGCTGACGAAGGGGATGAGTGCGAGCAGAGCTACGCCGACAAACGGGGGAAGTACCAGTCGCAGACCGGGATCACCCTGCCCCGGCTCTAGTCGTTACGGTTTCCGCCAGCGCGCGCCCATGCGCGCGATGAATTCGTCCGACACGGCCGGTCCCCAGCTCCCCGCCTCGTAGTTCGGGTAGTGGTCGGGCCGCTTCTGCTCCCAGAAATTGATGATCGGATCGACGGCCGCCCAGGCCGCTTCCACTTCGTCCGCGCGGGTGAACAGCGTCGCCTCCCCAACCATGCAATCGAGCAGTAGCGTCTCGTAGGAGTCGTGGCTCTCGGAGCCGAACGCTTCGGCGTAGCCAAAGTCCATATCGACGGGCACCATCCGCACGTCGACGCCCGGGACTTTGACCTCGAACCGCAGCGAGATGCCCTCGTTCGGCTGCACTCGGATCGCGAGCACGTTGGGCTCGAGCTCCTGGCCCGGGAGGAGCGGGAACATGAGATGGGGGGGCCGGCGGAACTGGATCGCGATCTCGGTCGCGCGTCGCGGGAGCCGTTTGCCGGACCGCAGGTAGAACGGCACGTCCTGCCAACGCCAGTTATCGACCATGAACCGCACGGCGGCGTAGGTCGACGTCCCCGAGTCGGGTCGTACGTTGGGCTCCTCGCGGTAGCCCGGCACCGGCTGTCCGTCGATCGTCCCCGGCCCGTACTGCCCGCGGACCGAGTACTCGTGCATCTCGGCCGGCGTGATCGGCCGCACCGCGCGGAGCACCTTCACCTTCTCGTCGCGCACGGCGTCGGCGCTGAAGGTGAGCGGCGGCTCGAGCGCCGTCAGCGTGAGCAGCTGCAGCAGGTGGTTCTGGAACATGTCGCGGACCACGCCCGCCTCCTCGTAGTAGCGGGCCCGGTGCTCGACCCCGACTTGCTCGGCGGCGGTGATCTGGACGTGGTGGATGTGCTGGCGGTTCCAGACGGGCTCGAAGATCGAGTTCGCGAAGCGGAACACGAGGAGGTTCTGGACGGTCTCCTTGCCCAGGTAGTGATCGATGCGGTACACCTGGTGCTCGGCGAAGGCGCGTCGCACGATCGCGTTCAGCGCGCGCGCGCTCTCGAGGCTGTACCCGAACGGCTTCTCGAGCACGATGCGGGTCCAGGGGCGTTCGCGGACGTCGTTGACGCGCGGGGCGATGCCGCTTTCCGAGAGCCGCAGAATGATCGTCGGACTGACCGACGGCGGCACGGCGAGGTAGAAGAGGTGGCCGCTCTTCGGCGGGAGCGACATGCCGAGGTCGCGCAGCCGCTGGCCCAGATTGGCGTAGGTCTGCGGCTCGGCGATGTCGCCCGCCACGTAGCAGAGCCGCGCGCCGAAGCGGGCCCAGGCGCTCGCGCTCAGCGCGCCGCCGAACTCGGCCAGGCCGTCCCGCACCTGGTCGCGAAACCCCTGGTCGTCGAGCGGGCTCCGGTCGACGCCCACGATCGCGAAATGCTCGCCCAGCATGCCGTCCGTCATGAGGTGCGCGAGCGAGGGCATCAGCTTTCGGCGGGTCAGGTCGCCCGCCGCGCCGAAGATGATGACCGCGCACGGGTCGGCCACCCGGCGGGTGGCCACCGGGGCGTTGAGCACTTCGGCGATGCGCGCGGCGACCGAGAGCCGGGCGGTCACACGCTCTTCACCGCGTGGCCTCCGAACTCGGCCCGCAACGCGGCGATGACCTTGGCGGAGAACGACTCGTCCTGGCGTGACTGGAACCGCGCGAGCAGGGACAGCGTGATGATCGGCGCGGGCACGTCCAGGTGCATCGCCTCCTCCACGGTCCAGCGCCCCTCGCCTGAATCCTCCACGTACCCCCGCAGCCCGGCGAGCTGGGGGTCGCGCGCGAAGGCGCGCTCGGCGAGCTCGTTCAGCCAGGAGCGCACCACGCTGCCCTGGTTCCAGACGGCCGCGATCTGATGGAGGTCGAGCTTGAAGTCCCGCGAGCGCTGGAGGATCTCGTAGCCCTCCGCATAGGCCTGCAGCATGCCGTACTCGATGCCGTTATGGATCATCTTGACGTAATGCCCCGCGCCGGGCGGGCCCACGTGCGCGTATCCGTTCTCGGGCGCGAGGGTCTTGAAGATTGGCTCGCAGGTCTTGAAGGCTCCGGGCGACGCCCCGATCATCAGGCAGTAACCGACCGTACGGCCCCAGATCCCGCCGCTCGTCCCCGCATCGATGAACTCGAGCCCGAGGGTCCGCAGGCGTTCCGCGCGCCGCATAGAGTCGCGGAAATTCGAGTTCCCGCCATCGATCACGATGTCGCCCCGCGACAGGTGGGGCAGCAGTTCGTCGAGCGTATGCTCGACCGGCGCGCCGGACGGGACCATGAGCCAGGTGATCCGAGGCGCCGTGAGCTGCCGCGTGACGTCGGCCAGGTCCGTTGCGGCCCGGACGCCCCCGGTCGCGTGCGCGCGCGCGACGTCTGCGCTGCGGTCGTAGACGACGAGCTCGTGCCCGCCCGCGGCAAGTCGCTGCACCATGTTCCCGCCCATGCGGCCGAGCCCGATCATCGCGAGTCGCATCGATTGATCCTTTCCTTTTTCAAGGTCGCCGTCAGCGCTCGAGGAGATCCAAGCGGAGCTGGAGCGCGGGGCGGCCCCGACGGTCGAGCGCCTGGAGGTCGCCTTCGGCCTGCGCCGCCTCGAATTGACCGAACGTGAACGGCTTGCCCGGGATCGGCAGATCCGTCGCAGGCAGCGCCGTGATTTCCAAGAAGTGCCCGCGCGGGGGTCCGCCCTTATGCAGCTGGCCCGTGGAGTGGAGGTAGCGCGGACCGTAGCCGAGCGTAGTCGCGACCCGCAGGCGGTTGCGGAGCGCGAGCCGCACGGCGGCGAGCCGGCGATCGTGTTCCGACGTGGGCGGGAGGTAGGCGAGCAGCGCCACGTAATCGCCGGGGCGCACCTGGGCGACAAACCGTCCCAGGGCGTCCTTGTCCGCGAGGGGCCGGGGCGGTGCGCCCTTGGTCAGCACGGCTTCGGTGTTGGCCTTACTCTCGGCGACGTTCGGCTGATCGAACGCGTTGATGCCGAGAATGGCGCCCGCCACGGCCGTCGCGAATTCCCAGCGGAAGAACTCCGCGCCGAGGTCATCGGGGTCCGCAAGGACGAGGCGGACAACCGGGTGGCCGGCGGCTCCGAGGGCCGCAAGCCCCGCGTCCGTCACGGGATCGCGCTCATCGGAGAGCGACATCGCGATGAAGACCCGGTCCGAGCCGTAGACCTCGGGTGGACCGAGCGGCTCCCCCGCGACGGGAAGGATCCCCGTGCCTTCCTTGCCTGTGCTCTCCGCGATCAGCTGCTCGGCCCACAGGCCGTAGCTCGCGATGCCGGGGGACGCAAGGATCGTGGCCTTGTCGCGCCCGGAGAGGGCGGCTTCACCGAGCACCGCTCCGAGCCAGGCCCCCGGGTTGTCGCGCGCCGCGACCCCGGGCCCGCAGGCGGTGATCATGCGCGTCGCGCGGTCGAGCAGACGCCCCACGTCCAAGCCGAGGAGGGCGGCCGGGACCAGGCCAAAGTAGGAAAGTGCGGAGTAGCGGCCTCCGATGTCCGCCGGGTTCAGGAACGTTTCCCGGAACCGCCGCTCGGCCGCGAGGCGCGCGAGCGGCGTGCCGGGGTCGGTGATGGCCGCGAATTGGGCGCCGCGCTGGCCCGCTAGCTCCCAGAAGTGACGGTAGAAACAGTCGGGTTCGAGCGTCGTGCCCGACTTGCTGCTGATGAGAAAGAGGGTCTGCCCGACCCCTCCGGCACCCGCCGCGGCCACTGCCCCGGGATCGGTGCTGTCGAGCACGTGCAGCGTCGGGTACCCCGCGGCCGGCCGCCCGCTGAGGCGCAGCACTTCGGGTGCGAGACTCGAGCCCCCCATGCCGCACAGCACGACGCGACGAAACGCGCCCCGCACCTGCTCCGCGAACCCGCGCAGCCGCGGGAGATCGGCCCGCATCGTGTCGACCACCGTGAGCCAGCCCAAGCGGTCGCGAATCTCGGGCGTGTTCGGATCGGGCTTCCAGACGGTCGGGTCCCGGGCCCAGATGCGGCTCGGCACCTTGGCCGCGTCGAGCGCGGCGAGCCGTCGCTCGACCTGCGGCGCGAGGCCACGGAGATCGGCGGGCGATGGCATGGTCACGTGGGCCCCGTCAGGCGGGCCGCCGCCGCACGATCCAGGAACCACGTTCCGGCGAGACCGAGTTGCACCGGCACCTCCATCGGGTTGTAGGGCCCCTCGAGCGCGCGCACTGCCGCGTCCGCTTTCTCGCTCCCCGTGGCGAGGACGGCCACCCGGCGGGCGACCGCCATCACGGGCGGCGTAATCGTGAGGCGGCGGCTCGGCGCCTTCGTCACAACGACGGGCATCACACGCCGCTCGCGTTCGGCGAGGCTTGCGTCACCCGGAAAGAGCGACGCCGTGTGCCCATCGGGTCCCATGCCGAGCAAGAGCACGTCGAGGCGCGCCGGCAACAACGCGTCGTAGTCCCGGGCCGCCGCTGCGAGGTCGGCGCGCTCCCCTTCCATGCGGTGGACCTGCGACGCGGGGATGGGCACATGGGCGAGCAGGGTCTCCCGCACCATACTGAAGTTGCTGTGGGGGTCAGTTGGGGGCACCGCGCGCTCGTCCGTGAAGAACACTTCGACCCGGTCCCAGGGAATCGGTTTGGCGTGCGGACCGGCGAGCGCGGCGTACACGGGCCGTGGCGTCTCCCCGCCCGCCAGCGCCACCCGGCAGACGTCGCGAGCCGCGCAGGTGCGGCGGATGCCGTCCACCAGCCACGCCGCCACCCGGCGCACGAAGTCCGCGCCATCGGCGACGACGAGGCGGCCCCGCTTACGCGGCGAGCTTGGCCGACGCGGTGCCGTAGACAGTGATCAGCACCGTGGCGACGATGAGGATCCCCAGATCGGGCACCCAGCCGAGCTCCGTCGCCGGCACGACCATCTGCGTCAGATACAGCAGGAAATCGAAGGCACCCACGAGGAGCCCGAGCAGCACCGTGCGGTCGAGCGTTCGCCCGAAGCGTGCGAGCAGGCTTCCCGTCGCAAGCGCGGTCGCGCCCTGTCCCGCCGCGAGCGCCACGGCGACCACCGCGTCGCCAAGCAGCGTGGTGACGAGCGTTGTGGGCGTCGGGTGGTAGCTAAAACGCCAGGTGTGGAGCAAAGCCACCGCAAGACCGGCGGCGGTCGCGCACACGACGGTCCACGCGGCGTAGTAAATCACGACCTCGGCCCGCTCGCTCGTCTGGGCAGCCATCTCGCCTCCGTCCGGGTAGCCAATCTGCCGCCGATCCTGGTCCGCCGCTAGCGCAACGATTGTGCGGCGCGCTCGACCGCGTCACGCGTGGCCGCGACGTGTGCGACGAGGTCTGCGAGTTCCCGCGCCGTTGTTGCCGGGTCGCCGTACCGCACCGCTTCGGCCACCGACGGGAACGCCATCGTGCCGTAGCCGTCGTCGACGTCGGGCGCGAACTCGAGGCTCCGGTACCAGGGACGGCCCACGAGGCCTTGGGCACGGGTGAGTCGGCGCTCGGCCTCGATCAACCAACGGTTCGCTTGTGCGGCGCGCGCGGGCCCGAGTGCGCCGCCCAGCGCGCTGTCGCGGACCGTCGCGAACGCGACCCCGGCGCGCGCGAGCGCCGTCAGGGCATTTCGCAGCTCGCCCGTCGACACGGTCCAGCCACGGGCCAGGATCCCGGCGTCCAGGTCGGTCGCGAGCGCGGCGAGTTCGGTGCCGGCGGCCGCGTAGTCGAACGGGAGCACCGTCGCGTTCGCCAGCCGCAGCGCGGCGAGGCCCACGAACTGGCCGAGCGCGCGGTGTGCACGCCAGGTCGGGTCTCCGAAGCGCTCCACCCAGTCCAAGTCGTCGTAGGCCGAGTGGTACACGCCGCTCGACCCCGCGAACGCCACGGACAGCATCGGAACACCGAGGTGGTGCGTGAACGGGACGAAGTCCGAACCGCCGCCCGGGTCCCCGAGGCCGAGCCGCCCCGGGTCGCCCATGCGGGCGAGCCACCGATCGTAAACCGATCCCGGGCCCTCGGGGTCCGGGATCGTCTGCGCCACCTCCCGCACGAAGGGCTTGAGGCATGGGGACGCCGTGCCCTCGAATTGCATCCCGTTCGTCACATCGTCTTCGTTGATGTAGGCGACCACACGCGACCGCAGGGAATCCTCAAGTTCCTCCACCCACTCGGTCGATCCGATCAACGCCCATTCCTCGGCGTCCCAGCTCGCGAAGATCACACTCCGCGCCGGACGTTCACCCGCCCGGGCGAGCGCGCCCAGGGCCCGTGCCGCCTCGAGCACCGCGACGGTCCCGCTCCCGTTATCCACCGCGCCGGGGCCCCAGGCGTCGCGATGGGCGCCGAGCACGACCCATTCGTCGGGAAACGTGGTCCCGCGGATCATGCCGAACGCGTCCCAGATCGGGTGCATCGCACGCTCGCCCCGCTCCGTGACGACCTCGAGCCGCAGACGCACCGGCCCCGGGCCCGCGTGGTAGTGGAACGGCAGCCCGCCCTGCCAAGGCCCGGGGACCTCGGTCCCCGTAAGCCCCCGCAGGAGGCCGGCGGCGTTGCCATAGCCCATCGGGATGACGGGGATGCGTGGCAGCGCCATCGAGTCCTCGGGGACCCGGTGCGCCCCGGGGACGGACGCGTAGCCCGGGGTCGTCGGGTCGCCGTTTTCGTTCAGCACGCTGCCGCGCTGGATCCCGCCCGGGGGTCGCATCGGGCCCGTCGGGTAGACCGGCCCGCGAACAAAGCCGTCGTCCTCGGGGTCCGAATAGAGGACGAGTCCTGCCGCGCCCCGGGCTTCCGCTTCTCGAGCTTTGATGCCGCGAAATGAGCGGCCGTATCGTGCGAGCACGATTTTGCCGCGCACGCTCACGCCCAAGGAGTCGAGGGTACGGTAATCGCCGACGAGTCCGTAGTTCGCATACACCACATCCCCGCTCGTGTCGGCGTTCCCCGAGTATGCGTTGAACGGCGGGAGCGGGTGCGCTACCCCCGAGAGCTTCGGCTCGTCGAGTGTGATGGCGCGGTAGCGAGCGCCCGGCCCCGTGGCCGCCCAGGCCCGAACGATTCGTGGCTGGGGTAGGTAGACCGTGTAGCTCTTGGTCCAGGTGTCGAGGCCGAAGCTCCCGAATCGTTTGAGCACGTAGTCGCGCGTAGCCGCTTGTGCCCTGGTGCCGGCCATGTGCGGCGCGCGGCTCAGGTCGCGCGTCATCGCGCGCGCTGCGGTGTCCGGTACGGCGAGCAGCTGCCGCTCGAGCGCCGGTTCGGTGGCGGTGGGCGGGAATCCGGTCTGAGCTGCCGCGGGCACTCGGCAGACGAGGAGCATCGCGAGCGGAACCCAAAGCCGCCGCCCCGCGTTCCCTCGCTCGGGACGCGCGGTTCGGGTGGGGCTCCTCGAGTTCGAGGACATCACGAGTAGGGTCATGGTGCAGTCGGGCGCCGAACTTATCGGAGTTCGAGCGCCCGTCCAGCCCGGACGTGTTTGCGCTCGGAGGGACGCCTCGCGACATTGACCACTGCAGATTCGCACGGCGATAGAATGACCCTGCCTGCTGCACCTGCGCCGCCGCTCCGTCGGTGGCTCGGGCTGCGCAACCTGTTGATTACGATCTTCGCGGCTGGGGCGATCTACTCCGCGCTCATGCCGCTCCTCTTGATCCGCCGCGTGGAACGGGCGTCGACCCTTCTTGCGAAGGGGTCGCAGGGCGTCCTGCGCCTCCTCGATGACTTGGCGCTCCGGGCCGACGCCGCGCACGCCGCCGTTCACCTCGCGGGCGCTGCACTCGGGCGACGGCCTGATCGCCCGCTGATCGACTCGATCGCGTCGCTTGCGAGCTACGCGGCCGTCCCTTGGGATACGGTCGGCGTCCCGATGCTCAACCGCGACCTGCGGGCCGCCCTCGTCCTCGCGCATGATCGGATGGTGAACGTCGCGCGCGCCTTGATCGACGCGGTGGGCGCGATGCGGCGCGGGTTGCCGGCCGATGCGGACCGGTTCGTGTCACGGGCCGATTCACTCGCGCTCCTCGCCGACGAGGAACTCTCGCTGGTCGAGCGTTTAGGAACCGAGGACCTGCGCGTCCGCGAGATGGAAGTGGCCGCGACGACCGCGGAAATCCACCGCGTTCTCGCGCTGTGGCTCGTGCTCGGCGTGTTCCTCGCGTGGCTCAGCGTGATCACCATTCGTCGGCGCGTGCTCCGCCCGCTCGCCGCCCTCGAAGTGGGCCTCGCGCGGGTCTCGGACGGCGATTTCACGACGCGCCTTCCGGTCGAGCGGGAGGACGAGGTGGGCCGTCTCGCGGCCCACTTCAACCAGATGACGCGTGTGCTCCGCGATCGCGCGGAGGATCAGGGGCGGTTCGCTGCGGCGGGGGAACTGCTCGCCGGGGTGGCGCACGAGGTCAACAATCCCCTGATGGCGATCGCGGCGCACATGGAGAACCAGCTCGCCGACCCGGACCTGCCGCGCGAACAGCGGGAGGAGAACCAGCAGGTCCTGCGTCAGGCCCAACGGGCGTCCAAGCTGCTCCGCGGGCTGCTCCGCTTCGTGCGCGCGAGCGAGCGGAACGTCACGAGCGTCAACTTGAACGACGTGGTGCGGGGCGGGCTCGACCTCGTGTCCTACCGCTTTGGGGTGGACGAGATCACGGTCGGCGGCCGCCTGGATCCCGCCCTGCCCCCCGTCCGCGGCGACGCGATCCGCCTGGAGCAGGTCGTCGTGAATCTCCTTTCCAACGCGATCGACGCGTTGCGGACCATCACGCCCCCCCGCCGTGTGACGGTCGACTCGTGGGTCGCGGACTCGAAGGTGTGCGTCGCGGTGACTGACAACGGGCACGGTGTCGCGCCCCCCGTCCTCGAACAGCTCTTCCACCCCTTCGCGACCACGAAGCCTCGGGGCACGGGTCTCGGACTCTACATCTCCCGTCAGATCGCCCGGGAAGCGGGCGGCGATCTCGTGCTCGCGGCGGTGCCCAAGGAAGGTGGCGCCCGCTTCGTCATGAGCCTCCCCGTCGGAAAGCTGCCGGCGCCCCGCCCGTCGGAGGCCCCGGTTCCGTCGCCCGCTCGAGCGGCCGAGCCCAGCCGTCCGGCGCCACCGCCCAGGCTCGCGGGCGTGCGGGTGCTCGTGGTGGACGACGAGGAGCCCATCCGGCGCCCGCTGACAAAATTCCTGACACGTCGCGGCGCTCAGGTCCTCGAAGCGGCAGACGGGCTCGCCGCCCTTGAGATCCTCGCGGCCAATCCGGTCGACGTCATTCTGGCCGACTTGCGGATGCCTAAGATGGGAGGGGCCGAGCTCTTTGCCGAGCTTGAGCGCACCCGGCCGGAGCTCGCGGCCCGGCTGCTCTTCCTGTCGGGGGACGTCTCCCAGCTCGCCCAGCCCGGGAACACCCCCGTCCCCCGGGAGCGCGTGTTCGTGAAGCCCGTCGAGCTCACCGAGCTCGAGCTGCGGATCGCCGAGTTCGTGCGCAGTCAGGGAACCCCGTGATATGGCCAGAACGCCCGGGGACCGCTACCATGTAAGGAGCGTATGCTGATCGTCGGGGTGCTCCTCGTCACGGTGCTCCTCCGCTTCGCGATCGTCGCAGCGGTAGTGTACCTCCTGCTGCCCCGCAGCACGCGGTGCCCGCACTGCGATGCGGAGATGGTCCCGATCCGCAACCGCTTCGTCGATCGTGTGCTCCGCAAGATCGAACGTCGCTGGTGCATGGAGTGCGGGTGGAACGGCGTCATTCGGAAGGTCCGCCCCACCCCGGCCCCGACCGACACCCGTCGGCAAGTCCCGCGACCCACCGCCCGCTAACGCGCCTTCGCTCTTACTCGAGCACAGCCGCGGTTCCGTAGCACAACACTTCGGTCGCCGCGGACTTGCTCGCCACCTCGGAGGCGTCATAACTCACGCCGAGCACGGCGTTCGCCCCGACCTCGCGTGCGTGGTCGACCATGCGGTCATAGGCCGTTTGGCGCGCCTGCTCGCACATCTCCGTGTAGGCGCCGATCTGGCCGCCGATGATGCTCTTCAGGCCACCCAGGATGCCCTGCGCGATCGTGGGTGCCCGCACGGTGATCCCGCGGACCACGCCCCGGTACTCGCGGACCCGTCGCCCTTCAACGTTGAACGTCGTCGTCACAAGTATCGTCGATTGAATCGCCATCGGTCGCTCCTGTCATGAAGGTGGAATGCGCCTTGCTCGCCGGCCCCGCGGACAAGTATCATCACTCCCGGTCGTCTACGTCTTCCCCCGTGGAGCCGCCATGCGCCGGGTGACCCTGTGGCGCTCGTTCATCGGCAAGAAGATCCTGATGGCCGCGACGGGCCTGGTGTTGTTTCTCTTCGTCGTCGGACATCTCCTCGGCAATCTCAAGGTGTTCGAAGGTCCCGACCGGTTTAACGCCTATGCCGAGGGGCTGAGGGCCCTGGGCGCCCCGTTTTTCGGTCGGGGCGAGCTGCTCTGGATCGCGCGCCTGGTCCTCCTCGGCAGCGTCGGGGTGCATGCCTGGGCCGCGGCCGTGCTGACCCGCGCGAGCTGGCGGGCGCGCCCCGTGGCCTATAAGAGCTTCGAGCCCGTCGCCACGACCTACGCCGCCCGCACGATGCGGGTCGGGGGCGTCCTGCTCGCACTCTACGTCGTCTATCATCTCCTCGATCTCACCTTCGGCCGCCTAAACCCGGCGTTCGAGCCAGGCAACGTCTACCACAACGTGCTCGCGAGCTTCCGCGTCTGGCCCGTCGCGGCGCTCTACGCGCTCGCCATGGTGGTGCTCGGGCTCCACATCTATCACGGGTTATGGAGTGCCTTCCAGACGCTCGGCCTGAACCGCGCGCCCTCGGAAGGTTGGCGGCGGTCGGTCGCGGCCGTGATCGCCGTCGCGATCGCCGGCGGCTACCTCGCCATTCCCGTGGCCGTGCTCACGGGAGTACTGCGGTGACGCCCCTCGACGCGCACGTCCCCTCGGGTCCGCTTGAGTCGAAGTGGACGAGACACCGCGCGGAGCTCCGGCTCGTGGCGCCGGCGAACAAGCGGAAGTTCCATGTCGCAGTGATCGGCTCAGGGCTTGCCGGGGCCGCGGCCGCCGCGTCGCTCGCCGAGCTCGGGTACACGGTGTCGTGCTTTTGTTTCCAGGACTCCCCACGTCGCGCCCACTCGGTCGCCGCGCAGGGCGGGATCAACGCGGCGAAGAACTACCAGAACGATGGCGATTCGGTCTTCCGGCTCTTCCACGACACGCTGAAGGGCGGAGACTTCCGCGCCCGCGAAGCGAACGTGTACCGTCTCGCCGAGCTGAGCGGGAACATCATCGACCAGTGCGTCGCCCAGGGCGTCCCGTTCGCGAGGGAATACGGCGGCCAGCTCGCGAACCGCTCCTTCGGTGGCGTCCAGGTCTCGCGGACCTTCTACGCCCGCGGACAGACGGGGCAGCAGCTGTTGCTCGGCGCCTACCAGGCGCTCGCGCGCCAGACCGCGGCGGGCCGCGTGCGGCTCTATCCCCGGCACGAGATGCTCGATGTGGTCGTGGTAGGCGGCGCGGCCCGGGGCGTCATCGCCCGCGACCTCGTCTCGGGGGACCTGATCGCGCACCCCGCCGACGCCGTCGTGCTCGCGACAGGCGGGTACAGCAACGTCTACCACCTCTCGACCAACGCCAAGGGCTGCAACGTGACGGCGATCTGGCGGGCCTACAGACGCGGGGCGGCGTTCGCGAATCCCTGCTTCACCCAGATCCATCCCACGTGCATTCCCCCGGGCGGTCACCATCAGGCGAAGCTCACGCTCATGAGCGAGTCGCTCCGCAACGACGGCCGGATCTGGGTGCCGGCCACGGCCGGCGACCAGCGCGCCCCGGGCGAGATCCCCGAGAGCGACCGGGACTATTACTTGGAGCGCCTCTATCCGAGCTTCGGAAACCTGGTCCCGCGCGACCTCGCCTCACGGCGCGCGAAGGCCATCTGCGATTCGGGGCTCGGCGTCGGCCCTGGGGGCCAGGGCGTGTACCTCGACTTCCGCGACGCGCTGGAGCGGCTCGGGCGGCAAGGGATCGCCGAGCGCTACGGCAACCTGTTCGACATGTACGAGCGGATTACCGGCGAGACGCCCTACGCGGTCCCGATGCGCATCTACCCCGCGCCCCACTACACGATGGGCGGCCTCTGGGTCGACTACAATCTCGAGAGCACCCTGCCCGGCCTTTTCGTGATCGGCGAAGCGAACTTCTCCGATCACGGCGCGAACCGGTTGGGGGCGAGCGCCCTGATGCAGGGCCTGGCCGACGGCTACTTCATCCTGCCCTACACGATCGGGCACTACTTCGCCCAAGCCTCGCTCCCCCGGGTCGCCGCCGATCACGACGCCTTCCGCGGGGCGCGCGGTGAGGCGCTCGAGTGGCTCAAGCGTCTCCTCGCGAAGAGCGGCCGGCGCACGGTCGAACAGTTCCACCAGGCGCTCGGGCGCCTGCTCTGGGACGCCTGCGGGATGTCCCGGAGCGCGGCGGGTTTGGGGGCCGCGCTCGACGCGATTCGGGCGCTGCGCACCGAGTTCTGGGAGGACGTCTACGTGGGCGGCGACGCGGCCGACTTGAACCAGGCCCTGGAGCACGCGGGCCGGGTCGCGGACTTCTTCGAATTCGGAGAGCTCATGTGCCGCGACGCGCTCGAGCGCGACGAATCCTGCGGCTGTCACTTCCGCGAGGAGCACCAGACGCCCGATGGGGAAGCCGCGCGCGACGACGAGCGGTTCGCCCATGTCGCGGCGTGGCAGTTCACCGGGTCCGATGCGTCCCCCGAGCGGCTCCGCGAGCCGCTCGAGTTCTCAACCGTCCGTCCGTCGACCCGGAGCTACCGCTGATGCGTGTCGTCCTCCACGTCTGGCGACAGCCTGCGCGCTCCGCCCACGGCCGATTCGTCCGCTATGAGACAGACGACGTCACGCCCGACATGTCCTTCCTCGAGGTGCTCGACGTCCTGAACGAAGCCCTGCGGGCGCGTCGCGAGGAGCCGATCGCGTTCGATCACGACTGCCGGGAAGGGATCTGCGGTGCCTGTGGGATGGTGATCAACGGCCGGCCTCACGGGCCACGGCGCGCGACCACCGCGTGCCAGCTCCATATGCGCCACTTCCGGGCCGATACGGAGCTCTGGGTCGAGCCCTGGCGAGCGCGGGCGTTTCCCGTCATCAAGGATCTGGTGGTGGACCGCGGGCCCCTCGATCGGGTCATCGAGGCCGGGGGGTTCATCAGCGCCCGCGCAGGGAGTGCGCCCGAAGCGAACACCACCCTTATCGGGAAGGCCGCCGCGGACCGGGCCATGGACGCGGCCCAGTGCATCGGCTGCGGCGCCTGTGTCGCCGCCTGCCCGAACGGCTCCGCGATGCTCTTCGTGGCGGCCAAGGCCGCGCATCTCGCCGCCCTGCCCCAGGGCGAGCCCGAGCGCGCGGACCGGGTGGCCGCCATGACGACCAGGATGGACGCGCTTGGGTTCGGGCCCTGCTCGAACCACGGCGAATGCACAGCCGCCTGCCCCAAGGAGATCAGTCTGGACACGATCGCCCAGCTGAACCGCGACTACCTCACCGCCCTCCTCAGGGCCGAGCCCCGAGCCGACACACTGTAGCTCCTCCCCCGCGGGGAGTGGCTACTTGTACCACTCGGAGACGCCGCCATGATGCGAGCAGGCCCCCGAATGCTGCTTGCTCTCCGAATACGTCCCGTCCTTGCACTTGGCCGTCGCCGTGGCCGGGGCGTCCGCAGGTTTCGCGACTGTCGCCGCTTTTGCTCCGCCACCGGCGGCTGGTGCGGCTGGCGCGGCAGGAGCGGCTGCGGGGGCTGGAGCGGCGGCAGCCGGAGCTGCGGCGGCACCCAGGGTCTGCGCTACGCCACCGTGCTTCGAGCACGCGCCCTTCGTGGTCTTCGAGGTTGAGTACGTCCCGTCCTTACACTTGGCCGTCGCATTCGCCGGTGGGGGCCCGCCGGCAGCGGCTGGGGCCGGGGTAGCCGGTGCAGCGGCCGGTTTCGGTTTTTCGGTCTTTGTCTTTGGCTTGGTCAGCTTCTCGGCGATGCCGCCGTGATCCGAGCACATCCCCTTCGTCGTTGTGGCGGTGCTGTACGTCCCGTCCTTGCACTTGGCCGTGGCGTTGGCCGGCGCCTGGGCGGCGAGGCTCGCGCCGATCAGTCCGCCCACCAAGAGCCCGACAACTCGCAGAGACATGCTACGCATCGTGACCTCCCGAAATACGAGGCAGGGGTGAGGCATCGCGTTCTGGTTCGGGGACAACCTATCCGGGGTCCGGACCGACGCCAGGCGGTCTCGGGCGAGCTTTTGGGGCGAAATCGCCGACTCCCACCCTCCGGGTTCTTGAGAATTTTGGGCCCGCGTGACGGTCGGGATGCTCGTGTGGTCCATTTATGAAGGGCGCGAATGCGCCAACGGGGCCACCCCTGGGGCCCAGACCCTCCTCGAAAGCATTCGTGACGATTATTGTTGTGCGCTTGTGGTCACGGACTGGCGATAGGACCACGAACTGACCGGCCGATAGCAGGTCGTAAGTTGCCGAGCTGGCTTGGGTACCCCACCCAGCCACCCATCATCAGGGAGAGCGAGTGGCCGCCGCCGACGCGCGCACCAGCGAGGTCCTCCGTCAGACCAGCGTTGCGCTACAGGCGTCGGCGGTAACGGTCTGGGAAGTGTCGCCCCAGGCCGAACTCCTCCCGGTGGCGACTAGCCACGCGAGCCCCGCGCACCACGACACGAAGCTCGACCTCGACGCGACACTCAATCGGTGGGGGCAGACGATCCTCCAGGGCAGTCGCTGGATCGGGTGTCGCCTGCCCGGCGGCGGTCGCTGGTGTGTGGCACCCGTTCGCACCGAGCCCCCAGCCCCTCCCCCGGGAGGCCTTGAGCGCCGCAGCCGCGAGCGCATGACCCTCGAGGTCGCGGGTCTCGCGGTCGGGTTGCTCGCGCGCTCGGAGCCACAGAGGCCGCGGCTCGCCGAACCAGACGCGCTCGCCGAGCTTGCGCGGCAGCCCAGCGTCATCGCGCATGAGGTCGCGAACCCCCTGACCGCGGCGCTGGTGAGTCTTGAGCTTTACGTGCAGCGCGTGCGGAGCGTCGACGGCGTCGACTCGAGTCTCCGCGCGACGCTGCTCGAGGAGCTCGGGGACGTCACTGCCGGTTTGGAGCGGGCGCTTGAGTTCCTTCGCTCGATCCAGGACCGGGCCCGCGGCGCCCTCGGGCGCTCGGAGCGCTTCGACGCGGCCCAGGTGGTCCGCTCGTGCGTCACGCTCGAACGCCCCCTGGCGCGCAAACGAGGGGTGGCCCTGGAGGCCGTCATCGCAACGCCGGTCGTGTTCCTCTTGGGCGATCCAAACGCCCTCTACCAGATCCTCACGAACTTGATCCGCAACGCAGTCCTCGCGTCCGAGGGACGCGCTTCGCCCGTAGTTGTGGACCTGGACCGTGCGGGCGACCGCCTCCGCATGGTCGTGCGCGACCAGGGGGTGGGTATCGCCGCCGAGCATCGCGCGCGCATCTTCGAACCCGGGTTCACGACACGCACGTTTGGGTCGGGATCAGGTACGGGGCTCGCTGTCGTGCGCCGGCTCGCCGAAGCGATGTTCGGCGGGCACGTGGAGGTCGAATCTACGATCGGCCGCGGCAGCACCTTCGCCGTTATACTCCCGATCCCGCCGCAGCGCGCGCCCCGCGACGCTTGAGTCGCGGAACCTCGCTGCTCGTGCGCAGCAGAGCCACGGCGAGCACCGCAAACCAGAGCAGCGCCCCGTACACGCTGACGCGCTCTTCGAGACCGGCCCACGGCGTCGGCAGGTTCGCCGCGATCCGAGGGCCCTGCGCGCCCGCGAGCGCGCCAAAGACGAGCAGCACGGCGATCGTGCCGAAGGAGTAGAGGCGGAATCGCCCCCCGAAGACCGTGGCTCCGAACGCGATGATGACCAGAATGAACAGCACGTCGACGGTTGTGGCGGCGATGTGCAGCGCGTCGGTGAGCGTGCGGCCCGCCGCCGCTCCGCGAAGGTGCATCGGCGTCAGGGGCCCGGTCAGACAGACCGCGCCGTATGCGACGATCAACCCGCCGATTGTCTGGAGTGCAGGTTTGGGATTCGGTAACCACAGGACGCCGAGGCCGAACACGAGGATCAGGGCGCCGTATGCGGCGCCGAGCGGAGCGAGGAGTGGCCTAGACGGCGCGCCGATGGCCGACAGCTCGCTGATCGTCTGAGAGATCCAGTTGTAGCCCGGCCACCGCAGGGCTCCGAGGATGTTGCCGGCGACGTAGACGACCGATGCCAAGACGCCACAGACGAGCAGGGCTTTCCGAATCATCGTCCACCTCCCCGGTCCAAGCACCCACCGTGTCAGAGTACCGGGGGTGCTTCGCCTCCGGATGAGGCAGGAATGAAAAGCAGTTCACAAAGCCCGCATGGAGAGAGAGGGCGCCGCCGTGGCGACGCCCCCCCTGTCACCACATGATCTTGAGTCAACGCTGCGCTGAGTTGGCGCGCCAATCCCGATTGCCGGAGGGAGTTGTGGCGACGACCGATCTAGGCTTCCCTCGCGCTCAGCTTGCCGGGCCGCTCAGCGCTGCAGCTGCCGGTAGATAGCGTCGGCCACGTCGTGGGCGCATTCGTTCAACACGATCATCGGCCGGCGCCCTCCCAAGTCTGAGGCGACGATCTCTCCGAGCTGCCGCCCGGTTCGGGGGTCCCGGAGCTCGCTCCGGAGCCTGCACTCAAGGTCACCTCCGGGACTGGGCAGCTCCATCTGGTTCGACATGCCCCGGAAGTACACGAGGGTACTTGTGATGAGGAGCATGTCGTCGGTGGTATCCACGCCCTTCGGATCGACCTGCAGGCCATGGGACTGGAGGCGATCCACTATCTCCTGTCGCAGGGAATCGGTGACGTTGAGATCAAACGGCGCGCCCGTTCTGTCGGTCACGGGGGCGACCAGGAACACATGATATCCCTTGAGCGAAACTCCGGACTCAAGCGATACCTCCGGGCGCACGGGCGTAAGACACGCGCCCAGGGCCAACAGCAACACGCCTGCAGCTAATGAAGCTCGATTGAAGCTGATCCGCTTTGTCCCCTTGGTTCCCATACGCGCTCCTGACACGAGTCTTGGCCAAGATTGGGGGTTCTGTCGACCGTCCACTGCTCCCCAAAGAGCAGACTACATACGGTTCGCTTTGTTACAGCGACCTCTGGCTGGAAACGCTGCGTACGCCCTTTGTTCATCAAGATCTACGTTGGACGTGGGGTCCGCCACATTTGCGCCCCCAGGGACGACGGTTCCGTCAGGCGCCGCGCATCCCCGCTCGCTCCGCCGGTAGGGGGAGTAGCCAGTGCCGTTCGCGTCGGGGCTTCGCTGCTCGATGCGCGGTCGCCTTTCTTGGGGACAAGCGGCGGTGCTGGTCGGTGAATCCGAGGCCAGGCCGTCCCCCGCTCTCGGTGTTCAGCACCCGGGCCGACACGAAGGGCTCATCTACCTGCGACACGCAAGAATCCAATGCCTTGACGTATCTATCGATATTGATATGTTAATCCGCGTGACCGCGACCACCCTGCCACCGACTGCACACGCGGCGCACTGGTTTCACGCCCTCTCCGACGAGACCCGGCTCGAGATCGTGCAACTGTTGTCGCATGGGGAGCGCTGTGTCTGCGAGCTGCAGGATGTGCTCGCCGCCGCGCAGTCTCGTCTTTCGTTTCATCTGAGGATACTGAAGGACGCGGGCCTCGTAACCGACCGCCGCGAGGGGCGATGGATCTACTACGCGCTCAACCGTGAGCGGCTGGACGACATCGCTGCCTTTGCGAGCGCGGTGAAGCCTGGCAAACACGCCGGCAGTTGCGCGCGCGCCTGTTGCACCTGAGAGTTTTGCCATACATATCAAACTTTCTTGATAGGGAGAAAAGCAGTCATGGGTGACGAGGCCCTCAAGGACGCGGTGCGCAGAAAATACGGCGACGTGGCGCTGCGCGTCGTCACGGGTGACGAGCCGGGAGCGTGTGGCTGCGACCCGGTGAGTGCGAACCTCTACACCACCTCTGAAACCGCTGCTCTCCCCGACGGTGCCGTGCGCGCATCCCTGGGGTGCGGCAATCCGACGGCTCTGGCGGAGCTCCGCCCAGGCGAGACGGTGCTCGACCTGGGGTCCGGCGGAGGCATCGATGTGCTACTCTCCGCGCAGCGCGTGGGCCCAACCGGGAAGGCGTATGGGCTTGACATGACGGACGAGATGTTGGCCCTCGCCCGCGCGAATCAGCAGCAGGCCGGTGTCCTCAACGCCGAGTTCCTCAAGGGAGAAATCGAGAACGTGCCGCTGCCCAACGCCTCCGTCGATGTGATCATTTCCAATTGCGTCATCAATCTCTCGGCCGACAAGCGCGGCGTCTTCCACGAGGCGTTTCGCGTCCTCAAACCCGGCGGCCGATTCGCCGTCTCCGATGTGGTCGTGCGGGGGGAACTCCCGCCCGTGGTGCGGCGCAGCATGGAACTGTGGGTAGGCTGTGTGGCCGGGGCGATAGAGGAGCGGGCATACGAGGCCCTTCTGAGCGAAGCGGGATTCGTGGACGTTGCGGTAGAGCCCACGCGCATCTACGCGTTCGAAGACGCCCGGACGGTCCTTCAGGCGGCGGGGCTCGATGCCGAGGTGGTTGCCGGCCAGGTGACGGGCCGGGTCATGGGAGCGTTTGTCCGCGCCCGGAAACCCACATGAACGGACCTCGCCTGGGGGCCGAAGCGATCGGCACCTTCATGTTGGTGTTCATCGGCGCTGGAGCCGTGACCGTCGATGCCTGGAACCCGGGGTCGGTTGGCCCCGTTGGCATCGCCCTCTCGTTCGGGTTTGCGATTCTCGCTGGCGTGTATGCCCTGGGGCACGTGTCGGGGGCGCATTTCAACCCAGCCGTTACCGTGGGACTCTGGTTAAGCCACTCCTTCCCGGGGCGGGCAGTGCTCCCGTACGTGCTGGCCCAGCTCGTCGGCGCTGTGAGCGCTGCACTCGTTCTCCGATCCATCCTGGGCGGCGTGGTCCGCTCGATGGCCACGGTCCCCCACATCGGTGCGCTCGCCGCGCTCAGTGTCGAAACGATCCTGACCTTCTTCCTGGTCCTCGTGGTCGCAGCCGTGGCCACCGATGGGCGCGTGGCGGGCTCGGTGGCGGGGCTCGCCGTCGGCCTCACGATAGCCTTCGATGCGCTGATGGGTGGCCCGCTCACGGGCGCGAGTATGAATCCCGCCCGATCGTTTGGGCCCGCGTTGGTGAGCGGCACGTGGACCGAGCACTGGGTCTATTGGGTTGGCCCGCTGGCCGGAAGCGTGATGGCCGCGAAGGCTTACCTCTACCTGCGGAAGGGAAAAGCGCATGAGTCCCCCGCCCGTTCGTGAGTTCCGCGTCCTGTTCGTGTGCACCGGCAATTCCGCGCGGAGCCAGATGGCTGAGGCACTCCTGAACGCGGCAGGTCGAGGCCGATTCCATGCCGAAAGCGCCGGATCGCAGCCGGCCGCTCGCGTGAACCCCTACGCCCTGGAAACGCTCCGCGAACACGGGGTGCCCTGGGCGGGTCACCCGCCGCGGGGCATCGACGACGTTGCACATCAGCCGTGGGACTTTGTGATCACCGTCTGTGATCGGGCCAAGGAGGCTTGCCCGGTTTTTCCCGGACAACCCGTGGTCGCGCACTGGGGGCAGCCAGATCCGGCAGAGGTGGAGGGTGATGACGCCGCCCGTCGGCGGGCGTTTCGCGACGCGTTCGTACTCTTGAAGCGCCGGATCGATCTCCTGCTGGCGCTCCCCGTTGAGCAGTTGGAGCGGCTGGCGCTCGAGGCTCGGGTGCGGGCGATCGGGGATGCCGGGCCCTGAGCGAGCGGAACAAGTGGTCTCTAGGCACACCCCTTTCTGTAGAACGAGAGGAACTGAATGGTGACCCCATGATCATCACCGCACGATGAAAGGGGTGAGGTCACCGACCGATTCGTCGATTAACGGTATGCTCTTGATGACCTCCTCCACCGCCTCCTCGGGGAAGCCCGATTCCAGCGTGAACTGATAGCCCGCGAACGCCTCCAGATTGTCGTCCAACCCCCAAAAAAAGAAATTGCGGTACGAAAAGCGCAGCATTTGCTGCATCAACCCATTCGGGTCGTGCACCCGGTTCAGGTTGATGTGATGTCCATAGTACTGCGGGTACACGCGCACCCAGATCGTCGACTGACGTGTCACGGTGATGTAGATCTCGAAGCGCGATGCCCAACGGAGGCCCTTGTCGTAGAAGCCGTCAAAGTCGAACGGGTTGCTCGGACGATACCAGCGGATCTCCCGCGCCGGCTCATAGGTGGCGATGACTGCCTTGAGCTTCTCGAACGTGGCGGCCTGGACAGAATCTGCGGCTGACTGGGCGGCGAGCGGCCGGAGCCCGCTCACCGCAAGGATCAGCGCGCATGCGCGCCAGAGCGCTCTGGGGCTTGCCGTGAAGAGAACGGACGGCATCGGTCGCATCGTGCCGTGCAAAGTTACTGCTCGAACCCGGTGGGCATCCTTCGAGCCTGTAGGTGTTTCGGGTGTCCAGGCTGGCATTTGCGATGGATGAGCGCGCGGCTTGCGCCCCTCGTGATCAGACCCTCTATCGAGTGAGCTCGTCCATCGTCTCCTGGACGTGCGCGGCGGAACGCTTCAGGGCCGCCCGCTCCTCCGGAGAGAGTTCGATCTCGACGATCTGTTCGAGGCCCCGCCGCCCGAGCTTGCACGGGACGCCGACGTAGGTCCCGCGGATCCCGTATTCGCCCTCGAGCCAGGCTGCGCACGGGAGGATGCGATGTTTGTCCCGCGCGACGGCCTCGACCATCTGTACCACCGCAGCCGAGGGTGCGTAGAAGGCCGAGCCCGTCTTCAGGTGGCTCACGATTTCAGCCCCGCCGTCGCGGGTGCGCGCCACGATGCGGTCGAGCGTCGCACGATCAAGCAGTTGTGTGACCGGGATCCCGGAGATGCTGGTGTGCGAGATGAGCGGCACCATGGTATCGCCGTGCCCGCCCAGCACCATCGCCTCGATGTCCTCGACCGACACGGAGAGCTCCTCGGCGAGAAACGCGCGGAAACGCGCCGTGTCCAGCACGCCCGCCATCCCGATCACCCGTTCGCGTCCGAAGCCCGTCGTTTCCTTGACGACCCAGCACATGAGGTCGAGCGGATTGGAGACTACGACCACGATCGCGTCGGGGCAGCGGGCGCCGATCTCCTGCGCCACGGCGCGCACGATCCCCGCGTTCGTCCGCGCCAAGTCGTCGCGGCTCATGCCGGGTTTCCGCGCGATCCCCGCGGTCACGATGACGAGGTCGCTACCCGCAGCGGGGCCGTAGTCGTTGGCACCGATGATGTGGGTGTCGAACCCCTCGATCGGCGCCGCCTGCCATTGGTCGAGGGCCTTGCCCTGCGGCAACCCCTCGACGACGTCGACCATGACGACCGTGCGGGCGAGTTGCTTCTCGGCGAGCCGCTGGGCGGCCGTTGCGCCGACGTTGCCCGCGCCGACCACCGTGATCTTCGAGAACACCGTCCCTCCCTTCGTGAGGCTCAAGTTACCACGCGGTTTCACCCGGCCAAACGGTCGTCAACCGCCTCGCGTGTGCATTTCCTGATGCGGGTCCGCGCGTAGCTCCTCGCGCGCGAGGAGCGCCCCGCGCGCGGGCACCGCGAGGCGTGCCTCCGCCCCACGGTCCGTCCGGCCGCTCCAGACCGCGGCGATCGTCCTGGCGATCTCATCGTCCGACGCCCCGCCCCGCAATGACTCCCGCAAGTCCACCCCATGGCGCGCGTACAGGCACATGAGCCACGTGCCGTCTGCCGTGAGCCGGCTGCGGTCGCAGGTGGCGCAGAAGGGCGCCGTGACCGAAGCGATCACCCCGAACGTCGTACCGTCCGCGAGACGAAACCGCGCGGCTGGGGCCGTGGCACGCTCCTCGACCGGCGTGATTGGGCCGAAGCACGCGGAGAGCCGTGTGAGCATTTCGGCTCGGCTCACGACCTGATCCCGCGACCAGCGCGTGGCTCCGCCCACGTCCATGTACTCGATGAACCGGATCTCGAGGCCTTCGGCGCGACCGAACTCAAGCAGCGCCTCGAGCTCATCATCGTTCACGCCGCGGATGACGACCGCGTTGATCTTCACCGGAAGGCCCGCGCGCCGCGCCGCGCTCAAGCCGGCCAAGACGTCGTCGTGGCGCGGGCCCCGCGCGATCGCGGCGAACCGCGCGGGCCTGAGGGTATCGAGGCTCACGGTGAGCCGGTCGAGCCCGGCGTCCTTCAGCGCCCCGGCGTGGCTTGCGAGGAGCACGCCGTTCGTCGTGAGCGACAAGTCCGTGATTCGCGACTCCCGGTGCAGCATCTCGACCAGGGTCGCGAGATCCTGACGCAAGAGTGGCTCGCCGCCCGTGAGGCGGATTTTCTGCACCCCGAGCCCGGCGAACACCCCGACCAGGCGGGCCAGCTCTTCGAAGGAGAGGATCGACTCGCGCGGCAGCCACACGTAGTCCTCGTCGGGCATGCAGTAGCTGCAGCGGAGATTGCAGCGGTCCGTGACCGACACGCGCAGGCTCGTGAGCGGCCTACCGAAGCGGTCAGGCGTCACGTGCGGTCCGCCGGTGTCACCCAGACGCTCGAGCCGTCCCGGCGCTGCTCCTTCTTCCAGATGGGGAGCCGTGCCTTCACGGCCTCGATCAGATAGCGGCAGGCGACAAACGCCTCGTCCCGATGCGGGGCTGCGACCACGATCGCAACGCTCGCCTCGCCGAGGGGCACGGGCCCCAGGCGGTGGCGGGCTGATGCGCGGGCGTCCGGCCATCGCTCGCGCGCTTCGGCCAGCATGCCGGCGAACTCGGCCTCGATCATCGCCTCGTAGCCCGAGTACTCGATCTCCGTCACGCCGTGGTCGTCTGGCGCGTCGCGCACCGTGCCGAGAAACAGGCACGTGCCCCCGCGGGCCGGCCCCGCGGTCTCGGCGAGCAGGGGCTCGACGACAATGGGGTCGCGAGTGATCAGCAAACGGGGCTCAGCCGCCCGCAAGCGGAGGGAGGAGGGCGATCTCGTCGCCGTCGTGCACCGGCGTGTCGAGACGGGCGTGGCGCAGGTTCACGGCGGCAAGGGGCCGCTCGGGGAGCGCTTCCCCGCCCGGCAGGGCGCGGGCCCAGCGGACCACGTCCGCCACCGTGGCCGGGAGGCTGATCGGGACGACCGCGTCCGTGCAGCCCACGAGCTCGGCGTAGCGCGCGAAGAAGCGGAGCTGCACGCGACCGAGCGTGCGCGCTTCTGTCACCCTCGTCAGTTCCCGGTGATACCCGTGGTGAGCCCGCGCCACAGGCGCGCCTGCTTCGGGGTCGGGGTGGGGTTCTGTGACAGCTGATAGGTGGTCACGCTCCGCTCCCTCACCGTCGTGGTCAGGGAAACTTGCGTCCCCGCGCGCTCCACCGTCAGGGCAAGCGGCGCCCCGGCGTGGCCGGCGTAATGCTGCCGGAACTCGACCGTCCAGTCCATGTCGCTGCGGGGCGTCACGTCCCCGACCTGCACCAGGACGTCGCCCGGCTGGATGCCAGCGTCCTCGGCCGCACTGCCCGGCTCCACGTCCTGCACCACCCAGCGCCCCTGATCGGACAACGGCGCCGTCACCCCGAGGAACGGCACGCTCGTCGTATGCGTCCGCACGGTGAAGCCCGCCGCGGGGAGGATTTTCTCATAGGGGAGCGGCTCGCGGCCGCGGATGTAGCGCGTGTAGAAATCGTCCACGTCCGGCACGCCGAATTCGCGGAACAGGCCGAGCAGATCGTCGGTCGTGAACCCCCGACCCTTCTCCCCGAAGCGATGATAGAGCGCCCGCATCACGTCGTCGAGCGAATGGGCGTCGTTCGTCGCGTCCCGCATCGCCACATCGAGCAGCATGCCGGTGAGGGCGCCCTTCGGATAGTAGAGCTGCGAGCTGTTGTCGTAGAGCTCGTTGATCCAGGTCGCGATGCTCCCGTCCTCCTCGCTCCAGGGCTCGGGCGTCGTTTCCACCTGCTCGATGTCCGTCATCGTGTTGTGCAGGAACTGATCGGTCGTCCAGAGGCCCGACCGCAGCGCCGTCAGGTCCGCGTAGTAGTCCGTCACGCCCTCAGACCACCAGAGGAGCGGCGTGTACTGCTCGTGCAGGTAGTCGTAGGGCACCATCGCGGCCGGCCGGATGCGCTTCACGTTCCAGAGGTGGAAGTACTCGTGCGCCATGAGCGGCACGATGAAGTCGCCCAAGGTGCCGGTGGCGTCCGCGAAGGCGTTGGCGGGCATGATGTCGAACTGCGACGAGGCATGCTCGAGCCCGCCGCCAAACGAAATGGGCTCGCTAATCACGGTGAAGAACACCGTGTACTCGTCATACGGCGGGCCGCCCATCATCCGGTCTTCGCTCTTGGCGATCTGTTCCAACGAGCCGCGCAGGCTCCGCGCCACGGCGGGCGAATAGGATGAGGCGGGCCACACGGCGAGGCGGACCCACTTGTTCTCGACGAGTGCCGAGTCGAGGCTAAAGTGCCCGACGAAGGTCTCGGCGTCGGCGAGCTCGTGGTAGTCGGCGGCCGTGTAGGGGCCCATGCCCGTGCCGTGCAGCGCCGTCGTCACCTGCCAGCCCGGCGGCAAGGCGAAGCGCACTTCCGCCGGCCGGTCCAGGTGCCCGGGCTCGAGGAGGAACAGGTTCGTGCCGAGGAACTGCCCGAAGTCCGGCAGCAGCCGCGCCAGGGCCAGGTCGATCGTATCGGCGAGAAAATCAAACGCCACCGTTACGCTCGACTGCTTAGCGACCGCGATGCGCCAGGTCGTCTTGTCGGCGCGATCCCAGAAGAGCGCCGTGCCGTCTGGGCCCTGCGCTGTGAAGTGACGGAGGTAGCGGGCGTAGTTCTGGATCTCGTAGTTCCCAGGACTCCAGGCCGGGAGCGCCACGAATAGCGTGTCCTTGCCCACGGTCGGAAACTCGGCCTTTACGTGGTAGAGGTGGGCAAGCGCCGATGTGACTGACACTTCGTAGCGCACCGCCTGCGCGGAGGCGGTTCGAGCCCCCAAGAGCCCGGCCGCGAGGATCGCGGACGCTGGCAACGCGCGACAACGCATCACTGGCCTCCCTGATAAGACGTGCGGCCCCGACTGTGGGACGCCGGAGCCGCGGGGTGGACCTCGGAGCGGCGCGAGCTAGGGGCTGACGCGTTCGCTCGCGTCCGCCACCATGGCACGCAACTCCTTGCTGGGCTTGAAGACCGGGACCGGGCGCGCCGCGACCTCCACCGGATCCCCGGTGCGGGGGTTGCGGGCCATGCGGGTCTTGCGTTGGCGGATCTTAAACGTGCCAAACCCGCGTATCTCAATGTTATGCTGCTCCGATAGGGCCGCTTTGACCGCGTCCAGGAAGGAATCGACCACGCGGGCGCAATCTTTCTTCGAAATGAGGGGGCCAGCCGTGCGGGCGATTGTTGCGGTCACCTTCTCGACGAGATCAGCCTTCGTCATCCGTCCCCCCTTGCGGGCTCCCTCAGAGGCGGCAAGACCGGCGGCCAACATAGGAGCTTACCTATTGAGTGTCAAGGGCTTGGAGGAATTGACGAAAGTGGCCCTGGGCGTCATGGGGCCCGGGGGACGCCTCAGGATGATACTGCACGGCAAAGATGGGGTATTCGCGGTGCCTGATCCCTTCCACGGTGCCGTCATTGAGGTTGAGGTGGGTTACGACGAGCCCGGGGGCGTCGGGCACCCCGGCCGGGTCCCCCCGCACCGCGAACCCATGGTTCTGGGACGTGATAAGTACTTGTCCCGTAACGAGATCGCGGACGGGATGGTTGCCGCCCCGGTGCCCGTAGGGGAGCTTCACCGTCTCGGCGCCCATGGCGAGGCCGAGCAGTTGGTGTCCGAGGCAGATCCCGAAGATCGGGATATGTCCGTCGGCTAAGTCTCGGATCGTGTCGATCGCGTAGGTCACCGCCGCCGGGTCTCCGGGACCATTCGAAAGGAATATCCCGTCTGGCTTTAGCTCCCGAGCTCGCCCGGCCGACGTATCGGCCGGGACGACCGTGACCCGGCAGTCGTTCTGGATGAAAAGCCGGAGAATGTTGCGCTTCATTCCGTAGTCGAAGGCCACCACGTGGTAGCGCGCCGAGGGCGAGCCGACCGAGTACTCGTCGGCAATCGTGGCGCGGGTCGCTAAGTCGAGTCCGTTCATGGACGGGCTCTTGGCGAGCGCCTGCTGCACCGCGTCGCTCGGTGCCTCGCCCACGGCGACCACGCCGCGCATCGCGCCTCGTTCACGGATGTGACGCGTGAGGCGCCGCGTGTCGATCTCGGTGACGATCGGGACTTCCGCTTCTTCGAGCCACTGGGCGAGGGTCCCGGTCGACCGCCAGTTGGAGGGCGTCGCGGCGAGCTCGCGCACCACCACGCCGGCCACCCGTGGGCGGTCTGATTCCACGTCGTCGGGATTAATGCCGTAGTTGCCGATCATCGGGGCCGTCATCACGACGAGCTGGCCCAAATAGGAGGGATCGGTGAAGACCTCCTGGTAGCCCGACAGGTTCGTGGTGAAGACGACTTCGGCGTACGCCGGCTCGAACGAGAAGGGAGCGCTGCCGCGCAGCCACGTCCCGTCTTCGAGGAGTACGTAGGCCGGGTTACTGATGGACCGGAGGACTCCCGGCCGGCGGCGGCGGAACGGTCTGGATGGGAAGCGGCGCGCTCTGGATCGGCGGCGGCGCCGGGATGCTGCCCTGCAATACCGACCGCGGCGTGGCACTGCGCGACGACATCACCGCGAGCGTGAGCGCGATCGTGAGGAAGATCCCCGCGCACCACCACGTCACCCGGGTGAGCAGCGTGACGGCCTGCCGCCCGCCCATGAATACCTCTGTGCCCGCGCCGCCGCCGAGCGATGCGAGCCCGCCCCCTTGGCCAGCCTGGAGCAGGACGGCGGTGGCGAGGAGCATGGCGTCGACGAGCAGGAGAACGAGCAGGACTGAATACATCGGGCGTTATTCTACTCAGCCGGTGGGCGTCTGCACAAGTTGCGCCCACCCTTCGGGATCGAGCGAGGCGCCGCCCACGAGCACGCCGTCGAGCTCGCGCTCGGCCAAGACCTCGCCGATGTTCTTCAGGTTCACGCTGCCGCCGTAGAGGATCCGCGTGCGAGTGGCCCCGCGACCTGTGAGCCAGGCTCGGATTTCCTTGTGCACGGCGGCCGCGTCGCGCGGGGTCGCGTTCCGGCCGGTTCCGATCGCCCAGACCGGTTCGTAGGCGATCGTGATCCGCTCGAGTGTCGCGGGCGGGATCCCGCCGAGCGCACCCGAGAGCTGTCGGTTGACGATCGCGATCGTGTGACCACCTTCACGCTCGACCAAGGTCTCGCCGACGCACAGCACGGGTGCAAGCCCCGCTGCGAGGGCGGCGGTCACTTTCTTGCGCGTGTCTTCGTCGGTCTCGCCGAAGAGGTGCCGGCGCTCGGAGTGGCCTACCAGAGCGGCCTTCGCCCCCGCCTGCACCGCGATCGGGGCCGAGATCTCCCCGCAGAAGGCGCCCTTCGGTTCCCAGTAGATATCCTGGATCCCGACCGTGAGGTCACTGCGCTCGCGGACGGCCTGGGCCGCGGCTTCAATGGAAACGGCCGGCGGGAAGAACCACGTCTCGCGCCCCTCGTGACGGTGATACCGAGACCGGAAGGTCTTGAGATAGGCTCGGGCCTCGTCCGGCCCGAGGTGCATCTTCCAATTGGCTGCGAAGAGGAGGGCCCTCACGCGGGGTCGAGTGCCGCGACGCCCGGCAGCGTCTTCCCCTCGAGGAACTCAAGCGACGCGCCTCCGCCCGTCGAGACGTGCGTGAACTTGTCCTCGAGCCCCTGCACCGCGGCGGCGGAATCGCCCCCGCCCACCACCGTCACCGCGCCGCGCGCGCCGGCCTCGATCAGGGCCTCGGCCACCGCGCGCGTGCCCCCGTCGAACGGCGGCGTCTCGAAGACGCCCATGGGGCCGTTCCAGAAGACCGTTTTGGCCCCGAGCAGGTGGGCCCGGAAATCAAGGCGTGTCGCCGCATCGATGTCGAAGGCTCCGCAGTCGTCTGGAATGCGGTCCGCCGTCGCGTCTCGGGCTTCCGAGGCCCGCGCGAGACTCGGCGCCACGACCGCGCCGCGCGGCAACACGAGCTTCTTCCCGGCACGTGCCACGAGCCCCTTCGCGAGCTCCACCTTGTCGCGCTCGACGAGCGATTGACCGACGCCGAACCCGAGCGCCAAGAAAAACGTGTTCGCCATCGCGCCGCCGAGCAGGATCTCGTCCACGCGGGGCAACAGCGCCTCGATCACGTCGATCTTCCCGGAAATCTTGGCGCCACCAAGAACGGCCACGAACGGCCGCTTCGGGTGCTCGAGCGCCTCGCCCAGGTAACGCAGCTCGCGCTCGACGAGGAACCCCGCCACCGCAGGCTTGAGAATGTGGGCGACGGCCTCGGTCGATGAGTGCGCGCGGTGGGCGCTGCCGAAAGCGTCGTTGACGTAGAGATCCCCGAGGGCGGAGAACGTGCGGGCGAGCTCCGCGTCGTTCTGCTCCTCGCCCGGGAAGAACCGCACATTCTCGACCAGGGCCACGCCCCCACGCGGCAAGCGTCGCGTGGTGGCGACCCCGGCCACGGGATCGGGGATGAACTCGACCGGGCTTCCGAGCAATCCTTCCAGCGCGGGCACGACCTGTCGCAGGGACAGCGTGGGATCGGCGCCCTTCGGACGCCCGAGGTGCGAGAGCAGCACGACCCGGGCGCCTTTCGACCGCAGATACTCGATCGTCGGCAGCGAGGCGCGAAGCCGGGTCGCGTCTGCGACCTGGCCGTTCTTCAGCGGGACGTTGAAGTCGACGCGGACGAGAGCGCGTCTGCCCTCGAGGGCCTCAGGTGCGAGCGCCCGCAGGGACCGCGCGGTCACTGACGTGAGGCGATGTAGGCGAGCAGGTCAAGACAGCGCGCCGAATACCCCATTTCGTTGTCGTACCAGGACGAGACGTGGATCAGCGTGCCGTCGACCACGTTGGTGGACAAGGAGTCCACGACGCTCGAGTACAAGTTGCCGATGTAGTCCGCGGAGACGAGCGGTTCATCGGACACGTCGAGGATCCCGCGCAGCGCCCCCTGCGCCGCCCGCTTGAAGGCGGCGTTGATCTCGGGGATCGTGGTCTGTTTCTCGACCTCCGCCGTGAGATCGACGAGCGAGACGTCCGGCGTGGGCACGCGGAGCGCAATGCCATCGATCTTGCCCTTCACCTCGGGGATCACAAGGCTCGTGGCCTTGGCCGCCCCGGTGGTGGTGGGGATGATCGATAGGGCCGCCGCGCGCGCGCGCCGCAGATCCTTGTGGGGAAGGTCCTGAATCTGCTGGTCGTTCGTGTAGCTGTGCACCGTGGTCATGAAGCCCCGGCGGAACCCCCAGTTGTCGATGACCACTCGCACCACCGGGACGAGGCAGTTCGTCGTGCAGGAGGCATTCGAGATGATGTGGTGCTTTGCGGGATCGAATTTCTCGTGATTGACGCCCATGACGATCGTGATGTCCTCGCCCTTGGCCGGGGCCGAGATCACGACGGTCTTCGCCCCCGCTGCGAGGTGCTTGCAGGCCTGCTCGCGGTCGGTGAAGCGGCCGGTGCTTTCCAGCACGAGCTCGACCCCGAGTTCGCGCCACGGGAGCTTCTCGGGCTCCTTGATCGCGGTGACGCGGATCGGTTTGCCGTCGACCACCAAGCCGTCGTCCTTCACCTCGACCGGTGCGGGGAAACGGCCGTGCACGGAGTCGTATTTGAGGAGGTGCGCGAGCGTCTTCGGATCGGTGATGTCGTTCACCGCCACGAATTCCACTGCGGTCTGCTTCATCTTTTGAGCCGCGCGCACGACGTTGCGACCGATCCGCCCGAAGCCGTTGATCCCGACACGAACCGCCATGCACCACTCCTTTGCGTGAAGGCCCTGACTGCCCAATCTCTCCCCGAACTCCGTAGGCACCGCGGGGCGCGTGCCCCGCCGGTGGGGACGCCTGGGGGGTCGTCCCGCGCGACGCAATTTACCTGCCTGTGCTGAAGGGAAGCTGTGCCGCGGACGGCCTGGATCAGGCCTCGCGCGGGCCCCGCCACATTCGCTTGGCCGGAGCCTGCTGTCAACGGCGGCGCGGCTAGACGCCCGCCGTCTCGCGCGCGGGCCCGAGCGTCCGCGCCAGCGCGGCCCGCATCAGCTCGGTCGGCGCCGCCGCCTCGGGGAAAAACCGCGAGAAGGCCGCGACGCCCTGATAGAGGAGCATCTCGCGTCCGTCCTGGGCCGGGACGCCCGCCCGGTGCAGCAGCCTGACCCACGCGGTTTCCCCGGGCGCGTACACCAGATCGAGCCCGGCGCCGAGCGCGGCACTTCGCTCGGGCTCGAGCGGGAGCGGGTCCGCCTCGCGCAGGCCGAGCGGCGTGGCGTTGATCGCCAAGTCCGCGCCCACGGTGGCTGTGGCGACGTCCGCCGACACGCCGTGGCCCCGGGCCCAGGTGACGAACTGTTGCGCCCGCGCCGCATCGCGGGACCGCACGTACAGCCGGGCACCGACCCGTGTGGACGCGATCGCCACGGCGCGAGCGGACCCGCCCGTGCCGAGGAGCAGCCACTCCCGCGCGGTTGCCGCGCCGAGATGCTCGAGCGATGCAAGCACCCCGGCCACGTCGGTGTTGTCACCCACTAACACCCCGCCCTCGCTCCAGAACGTGTTACACGCCCCGACCTGGGTGCAGAGGTCTGTTTGGCGACCCACCGCTTGGGCCGCGGCTTCCTTGTAGGGCACGGTGACGTTGCCCGCGGCACCAACGGCCGCGAGTCCCTGGAGCAGGCCCACGAACGCGCCCGCCGGACAGTGGAGGGCCACATAGACCGCGTCGATTCCCAGGGCCTCAATCGCCGCGTTGTGCATGATCGGAGACAGCGAGTGGGCGACCGGGTTCCCGATCACGACGAGGAGCCGGGTCTTAGCGGTGATCTCCATGCCCTGCCTCGGCCACGATCCGCTCGACCGCGGCGGCGATCAGCTCCGCGAGCTCGGCGCACGTCTCGCGGTAGACCTCGAGGTCGCCGCCGAAGGGGTCGCTCACCTCCGCGGCATCGCCCGCGCGGCCCGCGTACTCACCCAGCACGAACACGCGCCCCTCCCCGCCGAGCTCGTCCACCCGGGCGCGGTGATGCCGCGCCATCGTCAACACGAGGTCCGACTGCTCGACCAGATCGCGGGTGACGAGGCGGGCGCGATGGCCCGACAGATCGAGCCCCTGCTCGAGTCCTACGAGGTAGGCGCCCTCGGAGACCGGCGCGCCGTCCCAGGCCCCGGTGCCGGCGGAGGAGACTTCGATCTCCGCCGCGCCCCGTGCGCCCAGGGCGCGCTCGAGCAGCGCCGCGGCGAGTGGGCTGCGGCAGATGTTGCCGGTGCAAACGAGCAGGACCTTCTTTACGGGCATTCGGACTCAGGCGCGAGTCGCGCGACCGTGCGCACGGCGGCGGCCAACGCACCGGCGCGCACGATGCGCGGCGCGGGCTCGGTGCAATCAACCACAGTAGACGGCGGCGAGTTCCCCACTGGCCCCCCGTCGAGCACGAGCAGCAGGCGCCGCGTCGCGTCAGCGAACGTCGTCATGATCTCCCTCGCGTCCCGCGCCGGCCGCGCGCCCAGCCGGTTGGCCGAGGTCGACGTCAGCGGCTCGCCGAGTGCGCTCACGAGGCGGGCCGTGCCGGCGTGCGACGTCCAGCGGACCGCGATCCCGCGGGGTCCCTGCAAGTCCGGCAGACCGCGGCCTCCGGCCAGCACGAGCGTGAGCGGCCCCGGCCAGAATGCCCGGGCGAGGGCGTCTGCCGCGTCCGTGAACGTGAGCCCCAGGGCCTCGGCCATCGCCCGGTCGTCCACGAGAAGGAGAAAAGGCTTCCCGGCCTCGCGTCCTTTCAAGTCGGCCAGTGCCCGGACTCCGTCGGCGTTCGCGCGGGACCCGAGCCCGTAGACTGTTTCGGTCGGATGCGCGAGCAGCCGGCCGCCCCTCAAATGGGCGACCGCCTCGGGCAGCGCGGCCTCGACCTCGGCCGGCGTCTGGAACGGAACGGGATTCACCGCCACTCACGGGCCAGTGCCTCTGCGATCCTGAAGTCTTCGTTTGTCGTCACCTTCACATTGCCCGTCGAGTCCGAGACGACCTCGACCGGAAACCCCGCCCGTTCGCAGAGCTCGGCGTCATCGGTGGGTGGCGGTTCGGTGCCCTTCAGGCGCCCGTAGGCTTCCTCGAGCATCGCGCGGGGGAAGCCCTGCGGCGTTTGCGCTCGCCAGAGACCGTCGCGGGCGACCGTGTGGGTGACGACGTTTGCCGTCACCTGCTTGATCGTGTCGCTCACGGGGACCGCCGCCAGGGCCCCGACCCCGGCCCGCGCCCGCGCGATCACGGCATCGATCGTCTCGCGGCTCACGAACGGCCGCGCGGCGTCGTGCACGAGTGCCACGCGCGCCTCTCGACCGAGGGCCGCGAGCCCCGCCTTCACCGAGTCCGCGCGCGTCGCCCCGCCCGCCACGAGCACCAGCCGCTCGCCCGCCAGGCGCGCGAGCCACTCGGGCGGATGCTCCGCCGTGGCTGCCGGCAGCGCCACCACGACCTCGGTCACGGCCGGATGCGACGTGAATGGACGCAGCGCCCGGAGCAGGAGCGGCACGCCCGCGATCGGCCGGAACTGCTTCGGCTCGCCCGGCCCGGCCCGTACCCCGGCCCCGGCCGCCACGATCACCACCCCGACGTCAGGCGGCGAGCCGCTCGAGCTCACCGATGCCCTCGAGACCGACGAGCGTGATCCCGTCCACCGCCGAACGCGTCCGCCGCGACAGGAACGCGCGGCGGAAGCCCTGTCGCGCGGCCTCCTGCAGCCGCCGCTCGACGCCCGCGACCGGGCGGATCTCGCCGCCCAATCCCACCTCTCCCAGGAACACGGCGTCCGCGGGCAGCGACCGATCGCGCACGCTCGACGTGAGCGCCGCCATTACGGCGAGGTCGGTCGAGGGTTCGACCAATCGGGTGCCACCGGTCACGTTCACGAAGACGTCGAGGTTCGTGAAGGCCATCCCCGCGCGCCGCTCGAGTACGGCGAGCAGCAGTGCAAGGCGCCGGTGATCGAGTCCATTCGCGATTCGCTGCGGCGTGCTGAAGCCCGTCCGGGTGGCCAGGGCCTGAATCTCGACCAGCATCGGACGGCTGCCTTCGAGCAGCGCCGCCACGGCCGAGCCAGACACCCCGGCCGACCGACCCGCGAGAAACACCGCCGTCGGGTCCGGGACGGCCACCAGGCCTTCAGCACTCATCCGGAACACGCCCACTTCGTCGACCGACCCGAACCGATGCTTCACCGCTCGCAGCACCCGGTGCTCGAGGCCCGTCGTCCCTTCGAAATAGAGCACCGTGTCCACGATGTGCTCGAGCGTCCGTGGCCCGGCGAGTCCGCCATCCTTAGTCACGTGTCCCACGAGCAGCACGGCCGTCCCCGTTTCCTTCGCGTACCGCATGAGCCGCGCGGCGCACTCCCGCACCTGCCCCACGTTCCCGGGCGCGCCCTCCAAGACCTCGGTGAAGGTCGTCTGAATCGAATCGACGATCACGACGCGCGCCGACACGCGGGCCGCCTGGACGAGCATCGCTTCGACGCACGTTTCCCCGAGCACGTGCACCGGGCCCGCGTCGTCCGTGAGCCGGTCGGCCCGCAGCCGTAGCTGGGCCGGGGCTTCCTCCCCCGAGATATAGAGCGCGGGCACGCCCGAGTGCTCGAGCCGGGCGGCGCACTGGAGCAGGAGCGTCGACTTGCCGATGCCCGGCTCGCCGCCCACGAGCGTCACGGACCCCGGGACAATCCCCCCGCCCAGCACGTAGTCGAGCTCGGTGAGCCCGGTGGGCCAGCGGACCGTGCCTTCGGCGCCCACCTGCGAAAGCCGCTGCGGCACGGCGCCTTCGCGCCGTCTCGCACTCCGCGGCCCCGCGGGTTCTTCGACCACCACGTTCCACGCCCCGCAACTCGGGCATTGGCCGCTCCACTTCGGGTGCTCGGCCCCGCAGGCCGTGCACACGTATACCGACGCTTTAGCCACGCGCCTCCTCGCTCGGCGCATCGCGCAGCGAGCGGTTGTCGAAGCGAGTGTATTCCTTCTTGAAGTAGAGCGGGACGATGCCCGTGGGTCCGTTCCGCTGCTTGCTCACGAGGAGCTCGGCCAGGCCTTCGATGGAGTTGCCCTCCTTGTCGTTGGGCCCGTCGTACATCTCCTGCCGGTAGATGAACACCACGACATCGGCGTCCTGCTCGATCGCCCCCGATTCCCGAAGATCGGAGAGCTGGGGCCTGTGGTCCCCGGTGCGCTGGTCGGGCGCCCGCGAGAGCTGGGACAAGGCGACTACCGGGATGTCGAGCTCCTTGGCGAGCGCCTTGAGAGAGCGGGAGATGTAGGAGATCTCCTGCTGGCGGCTTTCGGCGTCCGTCGGCCCGTGCATCAGCTGCAGGTAGTCGACGATGATCATCCCGATTTGGTGCTCCGCCTTGAGCCGGCGCGCCTTGGAGCGCATGGCAAGCGGCGTCAGTGCTGCGGAATCGTCGATCCAGATGGGCGCCGTGCCGAGGAGCCCTGCGGCGCGGGCGAGCTTCGGGTAGTCGTCATCCCGCAGCTGTCCGCGGCGCAGCCGCTGCGCATCGACCAGCCCCTCCGAGCAGAGCAGCCGTTGCACGAGCTGGGCCTTCGACATTTCGAGCGAGAAGATCCCGACGCCGACCGAGTGCTCGATCGCCGCGTGCTGCACGACGTTCAAGATGAATGCCGTTTTCCCCATCGACGGGCGGGCGGCGATGATGATGAGATCCGCCCGCTGGAACCCCGCCGTGAGCCGGTCCAGGTCCACGAACCCCGACGCCACGCCGGTGACCGCGCCATGGCCGCTCTGGATCTGCTCGATCCGCTCCATGGTCGGCCAAATGAGCTCCTTGAGGCGGACGAATTCCTCGCTGCGGCGCAGCTGCGCGACCTGGAACACGCGGTGCTCGGCGTTGTCCAGGATCTCGCTCGGCAGTTCGGAGCCGTCGTAGGCCTCCTGCACGATCTCGGTCGCGGCCTCGATCAAGCGCCGGAGCAGCGCCTTGTCGCGGACGATGCGCGCGTGGTACTCCACGTTCGCCGCCGTCGGGACCACGTCGACCAGAGCCCCGAGGTACTCGAGGCCGCCAGAGCGCTCCAAGTCGCCGCGCTTCCCGAGCTCGTCGCGCAGGGTCACCGGGTCGATCACGTCGCCGCGCTCGGTCAGCGCGGTCATCGCGCGGAAGAGGATCCGGTGCGATTCCCGGTAGAACATCGTGTCGTCGAGGATTTCGGCCGCCCTCAAGGCCGCGTCCTGGTCGAGGAGCATAGCCCCCAGCACGGCTTGCTCGGCCTCGTTGTTCCACGGGGCCTGGCGGCCGGCGAACGGACGGTCAGCTATCGAGGAGACGGCGGGCGATGCGGACGTCATCCCAGGTTGGTCGCTTCCAGTTCGGGTTTCGCAGCAAAGCAGCTGGGTGATAGGTAACGAGAACCGGGAAGCCGCGAAACCGGTGAACGCGGTTGCGCAGCGCCCCGAGCGACTGCTTGGTGTCGAGCAGAGTCTGCGCCGCGGTGCCGCCCATCGCGAGGATGAGCTTGGGGTGCAGGAGCTCGATCTGGCGGTGCAGGTACGGCAGGCACGCCGCGATTTCGTCATAGAGCGGCGGACGGTTTTCCGGGGGACGGCACTTCACGACATTGCAGATGAACACCTGCTCGCGCGGCAGCTGGATCGCGCCGAGGATCCGGGTGAGCAACTCGCCCGCCTTGCCGACGAACGGGCGGCCGGTCTCGTCTTCCGTGCGGCCGGGGCCCTCGCCCACGACGACGAGCCGCGCGTCCGTCGGACCCTCCCCCGGCACGGCGTGCGTCCGCCCTTCGCACAGGCGACAACGGGTGCAGGCGTGGACGAGCGTGGCCACGGCTTCGAGATCGCCCGCGCGCGCGACCGGGTGTGTGGCGAAGAGGTCGCCGGGCGGCGGATCGTAGACGAGGCCCGGCGGCGGCAGGGGGCCATCGTCCGAGGCCGTGGCGGGTGGGACGTCCGGTGCGCGGTCGGGCACGGGTTCTTCGGTCGGCGGCGCAGACGCCGCCGGCCCCGGTGCGACAACGGCGTCGCCCCCGAGCATGCGTTGTTGATCCAAGTAGGCGCGCGCCAACGCCCGCCCGTCGCTCACGCCAGAGCCCGTTCGACCTCGTCGAGGATTCGGTCAGCCACGTCGTGCTTGGACAAGAGCGGCAACGCCGTGGGCGCGCCGCTCTTTCGCACGATGGTCACGCGATTCGTGGTGACCTCGAACCCTGCGCCGGGCTCGAGCGCGTCGTTCAGGATCACCAAATCGAGCCCCTTATCCTGCAGCTTCCGGCGCGCGCGCGCAACGCCGTCGCCCGTCTCGAGGGCGAACCCCACCGTGAAGCATCGTGGCCGCTTCACCGACGCGAGGATGTCGGGCGTAGGCTCGAGCTCGACTGTGATCCGGCCCGCCCGGCGCGGCCGCTTCGTCGCGGCGCGCGTCGTCGGCCGGTAGTCGGCTGGCGCCGCGGCCATGATGAGGACATCCGCCTTGCGCACGAGGGTCGCCACGGCCCGCTGCATCTCGGCCGTCGTGACCACCCGGTGCGCCGTGACACCCACGGGCGGCGCGAGCTCGGTCGGGCCCGTCACGAGCACCACCTCCGCGCCCCGGGCGAACGCCGCTTGGGCGAGGGCGAATCCCATGCGGCCGCTCGAGGGATTCGTGAGCACGCGTACGGGATCCAGGGGTTCGCGCGTGGGGCCCGCCGTCACGAGCACCGTCTTGCCGACCAGGGGACCCCGGGGCGCCACGAGGCGTTCCGCGTAGGCGGCGATCGTGTCGGGCTCGCTCATCCGACCCGGGCGGTCGCTTGGGCCCTCGGCCAGCGCCCCGGCGTCCGGTCCGACAAACTGCCAGCCCCGCGCCGCAAGGATCTTCAAGTTGGCGCGAGTGGCGGGGTGGGCGAACATCGCGTCGTTCATGGCCGGGGCACAGAGCACGGGGCCCGTGCGGACGAGGAGCAGCGCGGTGAGGACGTCGTCCGCCAAGCCCTGGGCGGCCCGGGCGAGGAGCTGGGCCGTGGCCGGAGCGAGGATCACGAGATCCGCCTGTTTCGCGAGTTCGACGTGGGCGAGCGCGCGACCCGGGTCCCACAGCGACATGACCACGGGCTCGCCCGTCAGGGCTTCGAAGACGACCGGCCGCACGAACTCGGCGGCCGCCGCGGTGAGCACGACCTGCACGCGGGCGCCACTCTCGGTGAGCCGCCGGGCGAGGATGCAGCTCTTGTAGGAAGCGATCCCGCCCGACACGCCGAGGACGACGTGCCGGCCGGCGAGCGGCATCAGCTGTCCTGTCGGCGCCGCCGCACGAGACGGTACTTGAGGCGGCCCGCCACGAGCTCTTCCATGGCGCGCGTGGTCAGCTTCTTCTCGAGGTCCACCGACCGGTCGCGCGGGAAATCGTTGACGAACCGGGCGAACTTCGCGGCCACCAGCACGCCCAAATACTTGTTGCCGGTCTGGGCCGCGACCTCGACTGGGGTCAGGATCCGCATTACGTGCTCCTCTTGGCTTGATGCGTGAACTGCTCACCTTCGATCGCGAGCTGTCGCGCGAACCCGGCGAGCAGCGCCGCCCGCTCACTCGGCCGCTGCGCGCGCGGCCGCTCGGCGAGCGCCATCACCTCGTCTACCGCGGTGTTGAGATCGTCGTTGACGAGCACGTCGTCAAACAACCGTCCGAGCGGCGCGTCGGCCTCGGCCGCGCGCACCTCCTCCACCGCGATCGCCAGCCGTTCGGCGAGCTGTCGTTCGGACTCGGTGCGCCGCCCGCGCAGCCGCTCGATCAGCGTGGTCGGCGAGGGCGGCAGCACGAACAGGCTGAGCGACGCAGGGTGCGGGTAGCGCTCGCGCACCTGACGCGCCCCCTGCACTTCGATGTCCAGCACGACGTGGCGGTCGCGGGCGAGCACGCGGTCGACCTCACTCTTCAGCGTGCCGTACAGCGCGCCCGCATACGTGGCCCACTCCAGGAACTCCCCTGCCCTGATCCGTGCCTCGAAGGTGGCGCGCGTGAGAAAATGATACGCGACGCCGTCCTGCTCATCGCCGCGCGGGGCCCGCGTGGTGGCAGACACCGAGTAGCCGAAACGCTCGGGGGCCCGCCGGAGCAGCGCCGCTGCGATCGTGGACTTCCCGCCCCCGGAGGGCGCTGTGAGCACGATGACGCGCGCCGTCACTCCAGGTTCTCGAGCTGCTCCCGAAAGCGCTCGAGCTCGCCCTTCATCGCGATCACGGCCTGCGCGATCGGGGCGTCGTTCGCCTTGGAGCCGATCGTGTTGACCTCGCGGAGCAGCTCCTGCGCGAGAAACCCGAGCTGCTTGCCCACGCCCCCTCCCTCGCCCGGCTTCTCCCCGCCGTCGAGCAGCGCCTGGGCGGCCACGACATGGGTGCGCAGCCGCACCAGCTCTTCGCTGATATCGAGCCGTTCGGCGAGCATCGCGATCTCGACCGCCACTCGCTGCTCGTCGATCGTCACCCCGTGCGTCAGCTCCCGCACGGCCGCCGCAAGCCGGTCGCGCTCGTGCGTGAGACGCTCGGGCGCTCGCGCCGCGACCGTGTCCGCGCCGTGCGCGAGGGCGTGGAGACGCGCCGTGAGGTCCTGGGCCAATGCTTGTCCTTCGCGCGTTCGCATCGCCACCACGTCTCGGGCCGCGCGTTCGACGATCGGCGCGACTTCGGACCAGGCGACCTCGGGGGCACGCCCGTCGGCCTCGAGGGCCAGCACGTCGGGCAGGCGGGCCACGAACGCCAGGTCAGGCTCGCCTTTCAACTTGAGCTTCTTCTTGAGCTGCCGCAGGGCCGCCACGGCCTCCCGCGCGCGCGCGACGTCGACCTTGAGCTTGGCCTCGCGTTCAGGCGTCTCGACCCAGCGAGCGGAGACCGCCACGTGACCGCGCTCGAGTGCACGCCGCAGCTGGTCGCGGATCTCGGGCTCGAGCGCCGCGAGCTCGGCGGGCAACTTGATTTGCGGATTGTAGAAGCGATGGTTCACGCAGCGGATCTCGATCCGCAGGCGGCCTCCCCCGACCGCGCCCTCGGCCGAGCCGAACCCCGTCATGCTCCGCGGCACAGACTTTAAGTGTATCGCAGTCAGTAACTTAGGTCAATCCTCATCAGTTCGTGAAGTGCCACAGCACGCCGTAGACCTGGTAGTTGCTCAAGTAGTCGAGGCCCGGCACGAAGCTCATGCGTGCCGCGCGGGCGTTGCGCACGGTCCAGTAGATCGTCACGCCCGCGATGCGAATCTGGACGTTCAGATCGACGAAGGTCGCCCCGGGCAGTCCGAGCGGCGTAATCGTGCCCGTCGAATCAATGGCGAGGCCGCCCTCGCCCCCGCCGCTCCAGGACTCGCCCGCGGCCTCGATGCGGCAGGCGAAGAGGCCGCTCTTGTAGGTGCGCCAGAACTTGGAGTAGAACGTGGCCGAGTAGCGGGCGTGATGCGGTGGCTCGAAATCGCCGCCTCCCCGCACGGGGTCGAAGTACCAGGCCGAGAGCGTGAGGCCCGGGAGTGGCCGGAGGAGCGCCTGGACGCTCAGGTAGTTCGTGGGCTGCGTGGTGTTCAACGCCTGGACGGTCGAGATGCCATCGAGAAATCCGGTCGGCGGCGTGAACCCCGGGCGCCTCGCGCCGCCCACCTCGAGCGCCATCCAGGAGCGCTCGAAGCGCAGCGCGCCGTAGAGGTCCGTACCCTGTTGCGCCGTATCGGCCGGCAGGATGCTCGCGGCGAGGTCGTCTGTCCACGCGACCTCGCCGTGCGCCGAAAACCCGAGTGGCAGGCGCAGGCCGAGCGCCGCGTGCGCGCGGTCCCCGGTGCGCGCGAAGGAATAGCGCGCATGCCGGGCGTCGACGCTCAGCGTGACGAAGTCGAGCGGCATCCACCCGGCCTCGCCTTGGAGCGTGAGCGGGATCCGGGCGCCGGCCGTGGTGGCCGTGAGCTTGGCGGACGCGCGCGGTCCGGCGTCTGAGAACGCGAGGCTTGCCTGGGACAGCGTTTCGTCCGGGACGAGCGTGTCGTTCGTCACAGACGATTTGGCGAGCGTGAGATCCAGGTGCGGACCCAGGCCGTCGGTGCGCGCGGACCAGAAGAACCGCGCGATTTGGTCTTGCCGTGTGGACCCGGCCGAGTTGACGATCGGCCCGGGCGGTACCGTCGCCGAGCGGCTCCAGTCGACACTCGTGAGGGCGAAGGTCACCCCCGCGCGGGGCGTGGGGATGTACTCGCCTTGGAGCCACAGGTTGACGTCGTTGAACGACGCGGTCGACGAGCCCTGGGGGCCGGTGAGCCCGCCCCAGTCGGCGAGCAGGTTCAGGCCAAGCCCCGACTTCCAGCGCTTCAGGTAGTCGGCCAGGTACCCCGTCGTGCTGAGCGCGCCGGTCGTGATGCCGATCGAGCTCGAGGTCGCGGTGGACGATTGACGCAACGTGACCAGGTACACGCGCAGCGTCGCGGGCAGGACCACGACGTCGACGCGTTCAAGAGGGGCAATCGGGATGCGGCCGGCGTCGAGGTAGACCGAATCTCGCCCGAGCGGCAGATAGGGCACGCCGTCCCAGTACACTTCGATCGCAGCCGGGCCGCGGCCACCGTAGATCACGGCCTCGGCGCTGCCCCACTGTCCGCCGCGCACCACGTAGACCCCCGGGATGTGCGCGAGAAGGTCGGCGAGCGTGCGGGTGTCCGAGAAGGCGAAGGAATCCCTCGTGAACGAGTACCGGGTGCCGGCGGGCAGCGGTCCGATCGGGATCTGGGCAGGGGGGACCGGCAGGTAATGCGGCAGCGTGTCGCGCTTCGTCGTGTCGCGGGCGGTCGAGTCCCGGGTCGCGCTCGAATCGCGCCGGGTGTGTACCGTAGTGTCTTGTTGCGCGGCCGCGGCGCGCGTCGCGACCACGAGAACGACCGCGAGGACCGCGGCCCGGCTCACGCCCCCGCGCGCTTGAGGACGAACTCGCTGAAGAGGCGGACGCCGATGCCTGTCGGGCCCTTCGTCTGATACGGGAGGTCGCTGTCGGTATAGGCCGTGCCGGCGATGTCGAGGTGGGCCCAGGGGTAGCCCTCCGCGAACTCGCGGAGGAACCAGCCGCCCGCGATCGTGCCGGCGCCCCGGCCGCCCGCGTTCTTGATATCGGCCACGTCCGATTTGAGGAGGTCGCGGTACTCGTCCCAGAGCGGGAGCGGCCAGCACCGCTCGCCCGCGCGCTCGCCCGCGTCGCGCACCTCGCCCACGAGCGCTTCGTCCGTTCCCATGAGGCCAATCGCCTGCTGACCGAGCGCTACCACGACCGCCCCAGTCAGGGTCGCGATGTCCAGGACTGCGGCCGGCTTGAAGCGGCGCACGTACGACAGGGCGTCACACAGGATCAGGCGCCCCTCGGCGTCCGTGTTGATGATCTCGATCGTCTTCCCGGCGTGACTCCGGATCACGTCGCCCGGTTTGAACGCGGTCCCAGACGGCAGGTTCTCTGTGGCGGGGATGGCCCCGATCACGTTCACGGCCGGCTTCAGGCGGCCGAGCACCTCGAACGTGCCGAGGACCGCAGCGGCGCCGGACATGTCGAACTTCATGTCCTCCATGTTCTGCGCCGGTTTGATCGAGATGCCGCCCGAATCGAAGGTGACCCCCTTGCCGACGAGAACGACCGGCGCCGCGTCCCCGCCGCCGCGGTACTCGAGGACGATGAACCGGGGATCCTGCGCCGACCCTTGAGCCACGGCGAGGAGTGTGCGCATGCCCTCGGCGCGGAGGGCCGCGCCGTCCATGACGGTGAGCGCGAATCCATGGGTCGCCGCGACCTGCTGCGCCTGAGCCGCGAGCCACGTCGGCGTGCAGACGTTCCCGGGCTCGGCCTGGAGAACCCGGGCGAGCGCCTGGCCCGCTGCCACGGCGCTCCCGACCCGGGCGCCGGCCTCGACCTCCACGCGCTCGCGCTCCTCGCACACAATGGTGACCATGTCCAGGGTGGGCCGGGGCTCCTCAGGCTGGGTCTTGAACTCGGTGAAGGTCCACGCCCCCTGTCCCGCGCCCTCGACCGCGGCCGCGCCGAGCTCGCGCGCGGTCGTCGCCTTGCGCGCCTCCGGCGCCACCGCAAACGCGAACCGGGCGGCGCCTAGCGTCCGGGCCCGCTTGGCCGCCACGCCCGCTGCCCGCCTGAGACTCGCGCGGGTGATCTCGGAGGCCTTCCCCACGCCGACCAGCAGTGCGCGCTGCGCGCGCCCCGTGGCCGGATAGAGCAGACTCGTCTCGTCGCGCTTGCCTTTGAAGTCGCCCGTCGCGAGGGCACGCCCGAGCGCGCCGCCCGTGGCCTGGTCGAGCGCGGTGAGAGAGGGGGGGACGGTGCGCCCCTCGGGCACAGCGACCGCGAGCAGCGGGGTCTCGACCGCGGCGAGCGGTGCGGCGAGCACCTCGGCGGTCAGGCTAGACATGCTCGATTATGCATTCGGCGAATGCCGAGGTCGAGACCTCGGTCGCGCCCGGGAGCAGGCGGGCGAGATCGTAGGTCACCCGGCGCGCCCGGATGGCTCCCGCAACGCCTCGCGTGATTGCGGCCGCTACGTCCGTCCACCCGAGCTCGTCGAACATCATCGCCCCCGAGAGGACGACGCTCGAGGGGTTCACCTTGTCCTGACCGGCGTACTTGGGCGCGGTGCCGTGGGTCGCCTCGTAGACGGCATAGCCGTCGCCCACGTTGCCGCCCGGGGCGAGCCCGAGGCCGCCAACTTGTGCCGCCGCCGCATCTGACAGGAGATCACCGGTCAGGTTCGGCGCGGCGATCACCGAGTACTCATCCGGCCGCAGCACGAGCTGGGCAAACATCGCGTCCGTGATCCGGTCCTTCATTATGAGGCGCCCGCTCGTGCGCGTCGCGTCGGACTCGAGGGCGATCTGTTCCGCGAACCGCTCGCGCGCCACCTCGTAGCCCCATTCGCGGAACCCGCCCTCGGTGAACTTCATGATGTTGCCCTTGTGCACGAGCGTCACCGAATGGCGCCCCACGCGCAGCGCGTATTCGATCGCTTTCGCGACGAGCCGCTGGCTCCCGAACTTGGACATCGGCTTGATGCCAATCGCGCTGCCGGGCCGGATCTTCGCCCCGAAGCGTTCCGCGAGAAATGCGATGACCGCATCGGCCTCGGGGCTCTGCGCCCGGTACTCGATGCCCGAATACACGTCTTCAATGTTTTCGCGGAAGATCACGACATCGAGCTTCTGCGGTTCGCGCATCGGGCTCGGGACACCCTCGAAATACCGGACCGGGCGGATGCAGGCGTAGAGGTCGAGCACTTGCCGCAGCGTCACGTTGAGGGAGCGAATGCCGCCGCCCACGGGCGTGGTGAGTGGCCCCTTGATCGCGACGCGATGTCGTCTTATCGCCTCGAGCGTCTCTTCGGGGAGCCAGCTGCCGGCCTGTTTGAAGGCCTTTTCGCCAGCCAGGACCTCGAGCCACTCGACGCGACGCCGGTCGCCGAAGGCGCTCCGCACGGCCGCGTCAAAGACGCGACGCGCGGCCCGCCAGATGTCGGGGCCGGTGCCGTCGCCCTCGATGAAGGGGATGACCGGGTAGTCCGGGACCACCCAGCGGCCATCGCGGAAGTCGATGCGCTCGCCCATGCGTGCGAGGCTCCAAGGCGTTGGGGGTGATCGGGCCTGCGGAAAACCGCCGTGCAGTCTACACGCGGCTGGTGCGATTGCGCCAGCCGCGCCGTGGCCTGACCATCCTCATCCGACGCACGCACGCTTCACCAGTTACTTCCGAGGGACCATTCTGACGCGGGCAACGCTCGCTCTCGTTGGCCCTTGGTGGCTGGTACACCCGGCCCAGTAGCCACCGCTTGGCCCGGGTTTCAGGACTCGCGCTCCGGACGATTTGGTAGGAGCCTGGACGCGAGGGGTCCGGTTCGCGTGGTTCGAGATGTGCGACACGGCGCCAGGGTATAGGCCAACTCCCCGGGGCCAGAGCCCTCGGCGCTTCCTTAGCTAGTTGGCCTTGTTCACGTGCCTTTCGACCGTTATATCACCCGTCCCTAACCATCGACTCCGTGGCTCCACCGACGCGATCGCGCTCGTGCCAAAGGATTTGTCCTCTGGGACCCGCGCCGGGGACGCTGTACCGATGCGACCTGGGACTTGGCCGCGCGCTCGTGGAGCGTGGGTTCGGGTTCAAGGATCCGAGCGGGTCCTCGCGGGTGCAATAATGCGTCCCATATTGCCCCTACAATCGTGGCCAGACCTCGAGCATCCATCACCGTCGCGCTGTTCGGAGATCAAATGAGTTTGCGCCCGTGGCTCATCCTTTGTGCCGTTGCGACTCTCGGGGTTCCGTCCGTGGTCCGCGCTCAGCGCGCTTGGACCGTGGACCGGAAGGAGAGTCTCGCCTGGTGGCAGATGTCGCCCCACTTCGCGTCGTTGTGGGGCACGACCTGCCCGCAAGAGCCGTCGTGGGAGGCCGGTGAGGGCGGGAGCTCCGAGTGGCGCTCTACGCGGGTGCGACGCATGCGGGGGTATCCGGAGAAGGCCGACACCGTTCACGTGCCGCTCTACCCCCGCCATTCGGTTGAGCCGCTGTGCCGGGGCGCCGTGTCAGGGCATCTCGAACTGCCCGACACCGCGAATTGGGGCACCATCCATGGGCACGTGACGGTCGCCATGGACTCGCTCGAAATGGGATCTCGGATGCGGGACGGCTTCGCCTACGCCACGGTCTTCCAGACCGGGCGCTACCCCACGGCGCAATATCGGGTCGACAGTCTCGTCGATCTCACGTGGGAAGGCGACACGTTACTCGGCACGGCCGTGGGCAGCATTACGATCCGGGGGGTGGTGAAGCAGATGAACGCGGTCATGCGCGCGTTCCCGGACTCAGGCGGGATGCGGGTGCTCGCCAAGCTGCGCATGCCGGCGCACGCGCTCGAGGATGATTACGGCATGTCGCACATCGCGTTGAGCCTGGGCGTGGGGGCGAATCTGTGGGAGGACCTCTTCATGGGAGTGGACATGGTCCTGCGGCCGGCGGGCGCCGCCGGCAACTAGCGCTCAGTTCCGCGCACGGCCTGCGTGCGCGAGCAGGAACGCCTCGACTTCGCGGGCGTAGCGGTCGATGCCGAAGATCTCACGGGCCCGCGTCACCCCCTGCGCTCCGAGAGCGGCCCGCCGGTCTGGTCCTCGCAGCAAATCCCCGATGGCGCTCGCCAGTGCCTCCGGCTGTCGCTCGGGCACGAGCACGCCGACGTCGGACGTCACCGCCTCCTTGTTCCCGCGAATGTCGGTGGCCACGGGCACGAGCCCGCACGCCATCGCCTCAAAGAGCACGCGGGACATCCCTTCCGTGTCCTGGTGGGACGCGCTGACGAGCAGGTCTGCCGCTTGCATAAAGCGATACGGGTCCTCGCGCTGCCCGAGTAGTTGGATCGCCTCTGACACTCCGGCCGCTCGCGCCCGCGCGTTGATCTCTTCGACGATGGACGCGGGACTCGGTGTGCCGAGGACGATGAGTTGCGGCAACACTCCGCCCGCGCGCAACAGCCCGAGCGCCTCCACGATGTCGAGGATGCCCTTAGCGTGCGTCACCTGACCCACGAACAACAGCATGGGACGGTCTGCCGGAAGCCCGAGTTCCCGACGACTCGCTGCGCGGTCTGCCGGCGGGCGGAAACGCTGCAGGTCTACGCCGCCCACGATGGTGCGATATCGGGCCCGAACCCGCGCTGAGTTCGAGAACCGCCCCCGCGTGGCATCCGAGATACCGATGTACCCGTCGGCGAGGCGCTCGAGGATCGGATCAAGCCGGTCGCGGCCCGTGACGTGGACGAACCAGATCAACTTTGTCCGGGTCGCGAGTCTTGCGAGGCCCGACACGAGCACGTCGCGCGGCGAGTCGGGTGCGATCACGTCGACTTGCTCGCTCCTGAGGAGCGCGCGGATCCGGCGGACCGAACGCCAGACGTCCGGGAGTGTGCGCGGCTTGATCGGGTACAGCGGCACATGCACGACCGGACAGTGAGCAGCGCGCAGATAGTCGGTGAGTTCCCCGGGCGCCGGGCAAATCGCCACAGGCTCGACTACCGAGCGGTCGAGGTGCTCGATGAGGAGGGCCATGCTCCGCTGGCCACCCATCCGCATGTGGGAGTAGTGGCTCACGAACGCAACCCGCAGGGGGCGAGGTCCCGTCATTCGCGCGGCCGCCCACGCTCAGGGAATGTCACGGTGCGCTCCGGAACGAGGGCCCTCGACGTCCGCGGTCAGCCCGGGCCGGAACGAACTGCCCGGCGCCGGGCGTCGAGATTACACGCGGGCCAAGCGCCGCACAACACGGACCTCAGCGCCCAGGGCGGCGACGGTTCTCTTCGTTCCTTGCTCCAGGCGCATCGTCCGGCCAGCTTGAAAGGGATGATTGCGACGCCTTCTCGCGCGACGCCGCTCTTCGGGTGTGTTTCTCGGGCGATCTCGTGACTCGGGACCTTGAGGGCAAGCTCGGCTCTGAATCGCAGATGAAGTGTCCGCGGTGCGCCATTGGCATGATCTCGGGGCACACGCACGAATGCAACGTCTGCGGGTTCATGCCGGTCGGCCAGTCGGGCGACGCGCTCGCGAGCCTCGACGAGGCCACGCGGAACGCCCTCGAAGACTATCTCCGTCCCCTGGGTCTCCTACGGCGCACGGACCGCTCACTCGTGTGCTTCGCCGAGGAGCGGGAGACCGAGCGCGGCATCCTGCTCAAGGTCCTCTTTCCCGCACCGACTGAGCTGGCGCAGGTCGCGCGGCGGTTCGACCGCGAATTGACGGAGGCCGCGGCGCTCGCGCACCCGCACATCATCGCGATCAGACGGTTCGGCACGTCGACCACGGTATGCTGGTACGCCATGGATCAGGCGCCCGGGCAAACGGTGGATGAGCTCACCTACAAAACGGGCACGCTCGAGTTGCCGGAGACCCTCCAGATCGCGCACCAGGTCGCGAGCGCGCTCGACTACATGCATCGCCGGAACTTTGTGCACGGGAACCTGAAGCCGTCGAACATCATCGTCGATCCGCGCGGCGGCGTGCGAGTGGGCGACGGTGGCATCCGGCGCGTGTGGGGCATGACGCCGCCGCTGCGCGCCGAGACGGCACCGGCGGACGCGCTCGCGTACCTCGCGCCCGAGCACTTCGACGCGCGCGGGAAGATTGGTCCCGGCGCGGATCAGTACGCGCTGGCCGCGATCGTCTTCGAGGCGCTCATCGGGGTTCCGCCGTTTCGGGGGGTCTCGTTCGAGGACTTTGCCCTAGCCCACCAAAGCGCGCCGCCGCCGAGCATCGTCACCCTGCGGCCCGACCTGCCGCCAATGTTGGGGAAAGCCCTGCAGCGCGCGCTCGCCAAGGAGCCGGGTGCGCGCTTCGCCACGATGGCCGAGTTCGCCAAGGCCTTGGCCTTGCCGTCGCAGCGCGCGTCACCGGCGCCCAACTTGGCGATGGCACTGCCTGCGGCGCACCAGGAGATCCTGCTCGTCGAACCCGCGCCGCCTCCCCCCGCGCCGCCGCGCTCGCTGTGGCGAAAGGTGCTGGTCGGGACGGCCCTGGTCGCCGTGGCGGGACTGGTCGCGGTCATGACCCTGCGCCCCGCGGCGCAACCCGAGGTGGCCGACGAGCCGCCCGCGCCGTCCGATCTCGTCTCGGATTTCAGCGGCGAGCCCGCGGACTCACTCGCGGTAGCGCCAGCCCACGTCCCGCCCGCCGCGACCCCGGCCCCGGTCGTGGCGCGGCCCGTTGCTCCGACAGCACCGCCGCCCGCCTCCGCTCAGCTCTCTGTGAACTCGACACCGTGGGCGGTGCTGACCATCGACGGCAAGGTGATCGGCAACACGCCGCAGATCGGCCTCGTGCTGCGGCCCGGCTCCCATCAGGTGCTGCTGTCGCGTGACGGCTTTCTGCCGTACACGGCGGTCGTCCGGCTCTCGCCCGGGGAGACCGCCCGCCTCACGGGCATCACCCTGCAGGCCGCGCGGTGATCCGGTGGGTCGCGTGGGCCGTGGTCCTGTCCACGGCACTCGACGTGGGCACGGGTGTGGCGCAGCGACCGGACTCCACGTTCACCCAGGCCGTGCAAGCCTACGACAACCTGGACTTCCACACCGCGAGCGTTCTCTTGCGGCGGGTTGTTGCCACGGCCCCACGGGGCCGCTCACCCGGGGAGCTTGAGCCCGCACTCGCCTATCTCGGGGCGAGTGAATGGTTCGAAGGCCTGCGCGACTCAGCGGTCGCCGCCTTCCGAACCCTCGTCATCCTCGATCCCCGCTACCGTCTGAACGAGCTCGTCTTTCCTCCCGAGCTCACCGGCGCCTTCGCCGACGTCCGGCGCGCGACCAAGGTGCTCGACGTGCAGGCGAGTCCCGATACGAGCTTCCAGGCTCGCGACGGGCGATTCACAGCGTGGCTCTTTGCGAGCTCGCCGCATCCCGTGACCGTGTCACTCTTGCGCGAGGACGGCACGACGCTGCGCACCCTGTACTTCGGGCCGGTGGGCGACAGCCTCGAAGTTCACTGGGACGGGTTGGACTCGGCGGGCGCTCCCGTCGGTCCGTGCACGCTCCTCCTCAGCGCGACGTCGCGCGGGCCCGACCTTCACCCCATTCGCACGGTCCGCGTTCAGCTCGACGTCTCGGTCATCATGCCCCAGATGTTGCCGGTCCCGCCGCCGCCCGCCGACTCGCTCTATCTCCCAGAACAGGTCGTGAAGCACGGCTCGGGTACCTCGCTCGCGGCGGGGCTCATCGACGCCGCCCTGGTCTCCATACTGCCGAGCCTGATCGCCTCGGGGACGCACCCGAGCGACGCGCGGTTCGCCATTGCGGCCGGGGTCGCGGTAGCTGGGCTCGCCGAGTTCGTGGCGCATCACGGCAGCCGACCGATCCCTGACAACATCGCTGCGAACCAGCGACTGAAGCAGGCCTGGCAGCGACGGGTCGACGCGGCGGCTCAGAGCAACACCGTGCGGCGCCGCGAGCCGGGCCTCGCCATCCACGTCGGCCCGCGGGTCGTCATTGAACAGGAGAGCTTCTGACCGCGAGACGCGTCCTCGCCGCGGTCGTCGTTGGCGTAGGGATCGGCAGCGCGTCCGCCTCTGGCCAAGGATTCAATCTCGAGGTTGGCGCGGGGGCCGCGGAGATCCGCCTCCAGAGCACCACGAGCGTAGGCAGCGGCGTCTTGAGCGGTGCCGCGCCGCTCGCGCAGGGCTCTCTCTCCGTGGGTCCGATCGCCCTCGAGGGGTCGTATCTCGACGCCACTCTTCAACCGTCGAGCGGGGCCCTCCCCCAACAGGACTTGGTCGACGGCACCGTGTTCTTGAGTGCCAAGCCCTCAGAGTTCGTCCAGTTGAAGGGCGGGATCCACGCGCGCAGCTACGTGACACCGGGCGGCACCGAACGCTGGGTTTTTTGGGAGGCGCGGGCGCATGGGGAGGTGCCACTTGGCCCGGGCGTTCGTGCGTACGTCGAGGCGTGGCGGGCGCTCGGCACCGAGAGCGTGGCATTGCCCCTCAATCAGGCACAAGGGGGCGAGGCCGGGCTCAAGGCCATCACACTTCACAACCGTGTGCGGGTGCGACTGAGCTATGCGATCGACGACGCCCAGGCGGGCGGAGGCGTGAGCCGCCAGACCGTTGAGACCTTCCTCTTGGCGATTGGCCTGCGCCTTCCGTAGGACTCCAAGGGCTGGCTAACGCTCGCGGGCGAGCGCCGAGGGTTCGCTACTGCCCGGTCGCCAGGAACGTGACCGGGTTTCCGCTGATGCCCGATGGGGACGCGGTCGCGGTCAGCGTGTTCAGGCCCGCGACTGAACCGAGTGTCCAGCCCCCGATTGCGGCGACGCCGTCGCTGCCCGTCAGGACCGGGGTCGTGCCCGAGATGGATCCCCCACCGGACGCAACCGCAAACGTCACGCTCACACCAGCCACCGGGTTGCCGTACTGATCGGTCACAACGACGGCCGGGGCCACCGTCACTGGCGTCGACACTGCCGTGCTTTCGCTGTCCCCAGCACTGACAGCGATCGTTGTCGCAGGGCCGGCGGTCCCAGTGGCCGTGAACGTGACGGGGCTGCCGGTGAGGGTGCCCGCGGTGGC
>Ga0209415_10000128_pt1 | contig 116305 bp, 116 predicted proteins | sample PeaSoiSIISIP2007_FD_187696 | JGI IMG/M metagenome (GOLD analysis project Ga0209415, IMG submission 187696) | Peat soil microbial communities from Weissenstadt, Germany - SII-SIP-2007 (SPAdes) (version 2) | ecosystem: Environmental > Terrestrial > Soil > Wetlands > Peat | place: Germany...
CCCGTCGCGGTCACCGCCGCGCTCACCGGCCTGACCCCCAACACCACCTACCACTACAGGATCAACGCCACCAACCCGGGAGGCACGAGCCATGGAGGCGACACCTCGTTCGCCACGCCCGCGCCGAAACTCCCCGAACTCGGACGCTGCGTGGCGCTCGCGAAAGCGACCGGAAAGTACACGAGCTCGGCCTGCACGACGAAGAGCGCGGGTGAAAACACCGGCAAATTCGAATGGGAACCGTGGCCTGCCTTCAAGAACGCCTTCAGCGTCAACGGCCTCGCGGCCACGCTGACCTCGATTCACAAAGCGACGATCAAATGCAGCGCCAACTCGGTGACTGGTGAATACACGGGATCGCAGGCCCTCGCGCTGTCGATCACCCTGACCGGTTGCGAAGCGTCGGGGACGCTGAGCGGCAAATGCCAGAGCGAAGGCGCGGCGGTCGGTGAAGTGCGCAGCAGCCCGCTCGCAGGGCGCCTCGGCGTCATCAAAGCGGGGTCGCTGCCCTCGATCGGCTGGGATCTGCTGCCGGCGAGCGGATCGACGCTGCTCTCGATGACCTGCGGGGCCACCGCGGTGGCGGTCAACGGCTCGGCCATCGCGCCGGTGACCCCGGTCGACAAAATGACCGCCTCCTACCTCGTGAAATTCAAAGCGAGCGCCGGCAAACAGACCCCGGAACAGTTCGAAGGCGGCGTCAAGGACGTGCTCGCCTACGTCACCAAAGCTGGCGAAGAACAGGCCGGCCTGACTCTGAGCGACACGTTCGTGGGCGAAGAAGCCGTGGAGCTCAAAGCGATCGCCTAGGTCCGTCCAGGCCCCGGGCCAGGCCGCGGCGCTCACGCCGCGGCCGCGGTCTCCGGGGCCGGCGAGGGCGGGCCGTCTGAGCGCCGCCGACGGCCTACTTGATCTGCATGCCGGAGATCGCGCGGCTGATCACGAGCTGCTGGATCTCGGCGGTTCCCTCGAAGATGTCGTAGATCTTCGCGTCACGGTGCCAGCGCTCGACCGGGAACTCGCGCGTGTAGCCGTTGCCGCCGAGGATCTGGATCGCCCGCTCGGTCACCCACACGGCGACCTCGCCGGCCTTCAGCTTGCTCATCGAGCCCTCGGCGTTCTCGAAGGTGACGCCGCTGCGCCCCATCCAGGAGGCGCGCCACACGAGCAGCCGCGCGGCGTCGATCTCCATCTTCATGCGCGCCAGCGTGAACGCCACGGCCTGGTTCTCGATGATCTTGCGGCCGAACTGTTCGCGCTCCTTGGCGTAGGCGAGCGAGTACTCATACGCGGCCCGGGCGATGCCGAGCGCCTGCGCGCCGACCGTCGGGCGCGAGGCCTCGAACGTCTGCATCGCGGCCTGCGACTTGCTCTTCTTGCCCTCGCGCACGCGCGCCAGGCGCTCGTCGAGCTTGTCCTTGCCCCCCAGCACGTAGCCAGCGGGGACGCGGCAGTCGTCGAGGTAGACGTCGGCCGTGTGCGAGGCGCGCAGCCCGTGCTTTGAGACCTTCGCGCCCTGGGAGATGCCCTTCGCCTCGCTCATCGGCACTACGAACGCAGCGTGCCCGCGCGCGCCCAGCTCGGGGTCGACGGTGGCGATCACCACGTGCACGTCGGAGATGCCGCCGTTGGTCGCCCAGGCCTTTTGGCCGTTGATGACCCACTCGCCCGCCGACTCGTCGAACTTCGCCCGCGTGCGCAGACCCGAGATGTCCGAACCGGCGTTCGGCTCAGACGCGCAGAAGGCGGCGACCTTGACGTCGTCCTGCGTGCCGAAGCAGCGCGGGATCCACTCGCCGATCTGCTCGCCGGAGCCCTGGCCGAAGATCGCCGCGACGGCCAGCGCGGTCCCCATGATCGACATGCCGATGCCGGCGTCGCCCCAGAACAGCTCCTCGTTGACGATCGACAGCGTCAGGCCCGTGGGGTCGGCGAAGAACTGGGCGAGGCCCTCGTAGCCGTACAGCCCGATCTTGGCGGCCTCTTGAATGATCGGCCAGGGAGTCTGCTCCTTCTCGTCCCACTCGTGCGCGGCCGGGCGCACCACGTCGGCGGCGAAGCCGTGGACCCACTCGCGTATGTCCTTCTGGTCCTGGGAGAGCGCGAGCGAGAACCCCGCCTGGCCGTCGGTCGCGTCAGCGACCACAGCCACCGCTGCCTCCGCGTCGTCGCTGCCCGCGGACGCGGCGGGGCCCTCGGCGGGAACGGCTGGCGGTGACGCTGACATCGGAGAATCTCCTTGATCGGGACGCGTGCTGCGGGCGAGCCGCCGGGGATCGCCCGCGTGACTGCCTTCAGCTTACCCCAACCGGAGGGCGTGTATGTGTGATGTACGGCCGGGTCCTCCGTGTCAACCAATCCTGGCCGTGCAACGCGCGCAGGTCGGCCTCTGCCTAACGCGCCTCCCAGGCCTCCTCGGCGCGCGTCAGCGCGACCACCTCGGCGGGCAGGCTGCCGGATGCCACGTCGGCGACGGTCACGACCTCGAGCACGTTGCGCAGGTTCGCCCGCACCGCCACCCAGACCTGCTTGAGGCTCTCGGCCGAGCCCACATAGTCGACCTCCTCCGGCGGCTGTCCACGCACGCCCACCAGCGGGCCCTCGACCGCGCGGATGACCTGCGCGAGGCTGACCTGATCGGCAGGGTGCGCCAGCCAGTAGCCGCCTTCGGGGCCGCGCTGGCTGCGAACCACGCCCGAGGAGCGCAGCTGGGTGAGGATGTTCTCCAGGAACGAAACGGGGATCCGCTGGGCCTGGGCCAGTTCGTCCACCTTGCGCGGCGACTGCTGGCTGCTGCTCGCGAGCTCGACGACCGCTCGAATGGCATAGTCGGCCTTGGCGGTGACGTGCATGCGGGGATTCTCCCTGAACGCGCGGTCGAACGCGTCCGTGGGCCATGCATGAGCGCGCACGCCCACCCACGCATGGGCGCACACGCCCTCCCCGCAATTCCGACCCGTGTGGTAGAAATTAGGCAGCCCTAAGTCGGTCCCCGAGCAAGAGGTTGCGGATGAGCTTCACCGAAACGGTCGTCCTCGGCGCGATCGCCGGCTTCACGATCTACCTCGGCCTTCCCCTCGGCCGCGTGAAATGGGCGGACGACCGGCTGCGGGTGTGCCTGGCGATGTTCTCGGTGGGGATCCTGGCGTTCATCTTCATGGACGTGACCAAGCACGGCGAGGCGATCCTCGAAACCGCGCTCGGGCAGTACAAGGCGCAGACGGCGAGCTTGGGCCACGTGCTGGGCCTGTTCGCGCTGCTCGCGCTCGGCTTCACGTTCGGCACGGCGGGCATCTCTGCGATCGAGCGCCGTCTGCGCCCGCCCCGCGAGGCGCCGGCTCCGATCGCCGGCGGCGACGCCACGGCGGTCCTGACCGCCGACGACGTCGCGCGCGCGGCCGAGAGCGCCGAGGCGGCACGGACACGTGCGCTGCAGACGGGCATGGTGATCGCGGTGGCGATCGGCCTGCACAACTTCGCCGAGGGCCTCGCGATCGGCGTGTCCGCCAAAGCCGGGGCCGTGGGCCTGGCGACGGTCCTGATCATCGGCTTCGGCCTGCACAACGCGACCGAGGGGTTCGGCATCGTCGGACCGCTCGGCGGCGCGCGTCCCTCCTGGCGCTGGCTCGGCCTCGCGGGGCTGATAGGCGGCGGCCCCACGTTCCTGGGCGCGATCGTCGGCTACCAGGTCAACTCCGAACCGCTCGAGCTGCTGTTCTACGCGCTCGCGGGCGGCGCGATCCTCTACGTGATCGGCGAGATCTGGACCGGGATGCGCCGCTACGGACACCACACGCTCGGCCTGTACCTGATCGCGGCCGGGTTCCTCACCGGCGTGGCGACCGACCTGATCGTCGCCTACGGGGGCGGCTAGCTGCCTCCGCTGGGATCCCTGCGCGGCATCGGGCGACCGGGCAACGAGCGGCCACACGATGCCGCCGCTCCGTCCGCGTCACGCTGCACGCTCCCCTAGCATCCGGGAATGCGCCCGCACTGGAACTGGGATTTCGAGGACGAGCACGCGCCGCGCAGGCCGCACGTGCACCTACCCCGACCCAGGCGGCCATCCGGCGGCTTGCCGGAGAGCGAGCGCGTCGTGCAGATCCGCCGTCGCCGCCTCGGCGCGGGCTTGCTCGCGCTCGCCGTGGTGATCGTGCTGGTGGCGGCGCTGTCGGCCACACACCACCAGGGCTCGACGGCCGCCACCTCGGCGAGGGCAGACATGGCACACGCGCAGCACGCGCGCGCCCATCAGCCCAGCCAGCCGGAAAACGACGAGCACGCCGCGGTCAGCTCGGTGCTCGCGTACACCCCGTTCGTGAAACAGGGCAGCGCGCGGGCGCGGGAGATCGCGCTGACGTTCGACGACGGCCCCGGGCCCTATACGCCGGGCGTGCTCAGCGTGCTCGAGCGCTATCACGTGCACGCCACGTTCTTCGTGGTCGGCCGGATGCTGCGCTACTTCAGCGCCTCGGCCGTGCGGGAGGTCGAAGACGGCGACGTGATCGGCGACCACACCGAGAACCACCCGCCGCTTGCGCAGCTCTCCGCACACGACCAGCGCGAAGAACTGCTCGAACAGGCCGCGCGCGTGGAACTTCTCGGCGCGAAGCGACCGACGCTGTTCAGGCCCCCTTACGGCTCGTTCAACGCGACCACCTGGCGCGAGCTGCAGGCGCTGCACATGCTGATGGTGCTGTGGTCGACCGACACCGGCGACTATGCCCAGCCGGGCGTGGAATCGATCGTTCAGCGCGCGCTCGCCGGCGCCCATCCGGGGGCGATCATCCTCATGCACGACGCGGGCGGAACGCGCACCGAGACGGTCGCCGCACTGCCAGGGGTCATCGAGGGGCTGCGCCGCCGCGGCTATACGCTCGTGACCGTGCCGCGCCTGCTCGTTGACGATCCGCCGCCGGCGGGCCTGCCGCTGCCGCCCAACCTGAGCGGCGACTGAGCGCCCCCTCGGCGCGGCGCGGCCCGCCCCGAGAAACGAGATCGAGTCTTAGAATACGGCATGGACACCGCCACCAGCGGCTATCCTTGGCCGCCATGGCGGGGTCGCGCAAGGGCAACGTCGGCGGCGAGCACGATGGCGTTTGAGGACCGGCGCGAGCGCCGTGAGGAGCGCCGCCGCGCGGTCCGGCGCCGGCGCCGTCTCGCGGTCGGGCTGATGCTCGTGGTGGTGGTGGCGGCGATCGCGATCGTGATCGCGGCGAAAGGCTCCTCGCCGAGCGCCGAGCGCTCCGCAAGCGCCGCCGCGGCCGCGGCGCACCCTCGCTCGGCGGCGGGGGGCTCCGCGGCCGGCAACTCGGGCTCAGCGGCGTCCACCGCGGCGAGCGGCGGGCCTCCCGGGACCCGCCCGATCCCGATCCTGATGTACCACGTGATCGCCGCGCCCCCCGCCGGCGCGCCGTTCCCGGGCCTGTACGTCCCCCCCGAAGAATTCGCCGCGCAGATGCAGGCGCTCAAGGACGCGGGCTGGCATGCGGTCACGATGGACCAGGTCGAGGCCTACTGGCGCAGGGGCGTGCCGCTTGGCGCCGGCAAGCCGGTCGTGCTGAGCTTCGACAACGGCTACAACTCCCAGTACACGCAGGCGCTCCCCGTGCTGCGCCGCCTCGGCTGGGTGGGCGTGGAGAACATCCAGCTGAGCGGGCTGCCTCCGTCCCAGGGCGGACTCGGCGAAGACCAGGTGCGGGGGCTGCTGACCGCGGGCTGGGAGCTCGACACCCAGGGCTTCAGCCACGCCGACCTCATCAAGCTGGGGCCCGAAGCGCTGCACTACCAGGTGGCGGTGGCGCGCAGCACGCTGCAGCAGCGCTATCACGTGCCGGTCAACTGGTTCTGCTACCCCTCCGGCCACTACGACGCGACCGTGATCGCGGCCGTGCGCGCGGCCGGCTACCGGGGCTCGACGACGGTCGTCCCCGGATGGGCGCATCCCGCCGAAGACCCGTACCGGCTGCCCCGGCTGCGCGTGCTGGGCGGCACCGGCGCCCAGCAGCTGCTTGCGCTGCTCGCATCGATCCGCCACGACCCGGCCGCGCCGGTCGAATACTCGGGCGCCTGACGAGACGACACCCGGCGCAGCGAAAGCCGCTCTCAGGCGAGCCGGTAGTGGCGCGTGGCGGGGTCGCGCTCGAGCAGACCGGCGGCGCGCAGCGTGGAGACATAGCGGTGAGCGGTGCTCGCGTTCATGCCGAGCATCCGCGCGATCTGCGCGTTGGACACGTAGCCCCCGTCGCTGGGCATGGCTGCGAGGATCAGCAGCCCGCACAGCAGCGAATGCGACAGGCGCCCGTCGTCGAGCTGCGCCCGCCCGTGCGCGAACGCTTCGCGCACGACGGGCAGTCGCGCGCGCAAGTCCGTTCGCCCGCCCGACCGCGCACAGACCTCCAGCACGCGCTCGACCTGGGCGGCGGACAGCTCGATCCGCACCCGTCCGGACCCCGGGCCCACGCTCGTGCGCGGCTCCGCGCGCCTGCCCACAGTTGTCCCCACGGGCCAGATCATGCAGCGCCGGGCCGGCCCTCGACGCAGGTGTTTCTAACCGGCGCCCGGCCGACGGGCACCCGCTAAGCTGGGCGCGGTGTCGCTCGTAGCCCGCAGGCTGTCGCTCGTCCGCCGCGGGATCGCGCTCGGGGCCGTAGTCGCGTGCTCGCTCTTGCTTGCGGCGGGCGCATCCGTGGCGGGCGCCGCGGGCACGCGGGTGACAGCGCTCGCGGCCGCCACCGAACGCCTGCCCGGGCCCGACCTCGGGCCGCCCGACTACGCCGCCTACTGCCAGAGCCTCGGCTTCGTGCGCAACACGTTCACCGCCGACAAACACTGGGGGTGCCTGCACGCCGACGGCTCGATCTCCCCGCTCGACGTCCAGGCGGCCTGCGAATTCACCTACCGCCAGCGCCCGATCCTCGCCAAGGAGCTCACGCCGGGCGTGCTCCTGACGTGGCAGTGCCTGAAGGCTGCCGGCGCCCCGGGCGGCGGCGGCTCCGGTGGCGGCGGCTCGGGCGGCGGCGGCGGCACCGGCGGCGGCAGCGGCTCGGCCGCACTGACGGCGCTGCTGCGCAGCGTGCTCGCCCCGACGGGCCGGGCCGCGAAGATCTCGGCTCTGCTCAAGAAGGGGAGCTACTCGCTGCGCTTCACCGCACCCTCCGCGGGCCGGCTGTCGATCTCCTGGTATTACCTGCCCAAGGGTGCCCGTCTCGCGAGGGCCGCGCCGAAGCCCACGCTCGCGGCCGCGGGCAGCGTGAGCTACTCCGCGGCCCGCGCGGCCACGATCCGGATCTCGCTGACCGCGGCCGGCAGGAGGATGCTGCGCCACGCTCGGCACATGCGGCTGACCGCTCGGGGGGCGTTCGCGGCGCCGTCCGCCAGCGCCGTGGTCGTGCTGCGGGCGTTCACGCTCAACCGTTAGGCCTGCGCCAGCTGCGCGGTGATCCCGCGGGCCGGCGGCTGGCGAGACCCGGTCGCTCGTGCCTGGGTGCGTGGCCTGCGGACTCCGCGCGGAGAGTCCCCGCGCGGAGAGTCCCCGCGCAGCGTCCGTAGTTCGCCCTGAGGGGCGACGTCGGTCGGGGGCCTAGCGTCGGTGAGGACGAATGAGCCAACCCAGATGTCATCACTGCGGCGAGGTGATCGGCGTGTACGAGCCGATGATCCTCTCGAGCGCCGGCCATACGCGCGAAACCTCCCTTGCGGCCCAGCCCGACCTCGGCGCGCTGGTGGGCGGCTACCATCTGGCCTGCCACGCGGCGACCCGCGACCGGGCGGCCGGGCCAGGCGAGCAGACGGCAGCCTGACCCTAGGTGAAGACGATCTGGCCGCCGCCCGCGAGGCCGTAGAACTCACCGACCGTGATGATGTCCTTCACCTGGGGGATGAAGTCCTCGCGGCCCAGCTTGAACAGGTCGACGGACGCCTTGCACGCGTAGAGCCCAGCTCCCGAGTCGGCGATCAGCTCGACGAACTCGGGGATCGGCGGGATGTCCAGCTTCTCCATCTCGTGCGCCAGCTGGTGGGTGACGAGCGCGGAGACGCCCGGCACTCCGCCCGCCCATGTGGCGAGATGCAGGCCTGGGTTGCCGACGGTTGCGACCTTGACGTGCTCGTGCTTGGCGCTGTTGATCGCGTCGAGCCCGAAGAACGTGAAGAAGACGTTCGACTCGATCCCCTCCATGCGGGCGCCGTTGGCCATGATCAGGCCCGGATAGATGCCCTCGAGGGAGCCCTTGGAGATGATGATTGAGACCTTCTCGATGGTGTCGCTCACGTCTGCCCCTATCTGTTCGCGTTCCTAGATGCAGCCGCGCGGCTTGGGGATGCCGCCGATCTTTGCGGCGAGCTTGGCGGGCCCCTTGGGGAACAGCTCGTAGAGCTCCTTGATGGGAACGCCCGAGGTCTTGCCGAGGCTGCGGATGGACGGAGCCGAGCCGGTCTCCAGGTAGGTGCCGCGCATGAACTCCACAACCTGCATGTGGCGGTCGGTGAGCGTCTGGATGCCGTTCTCGCGCGCGATCTCGCCGGCCATCTGCTCATCCCACTGATCGGCGTGCAGCAGGAAGCCCTCGGCGTCCACCTCCACCGACCGGCCCGCCAGCTGCACCGTGCTCATGCCGGCGCCCCCGGCTGCTGGCCTGCACCCGCGCGCTCGGAACCGCGGAACTCTGCTCCCACGCCGGGTATCTCGTGGCCGGGAAGCAGCACGTGCCAGTAGAGGGGCTGGAAGACGAGCTTGGCGAGGTGGTTCAGCCGCGACTCGCCCAACAGCTGCAGCGGCCCGAGGTGAGGCTCGGGAAAGCGGCCGGGAAGGGGCTCGTTGTCGTAGTCGAAGTCGATCAGAAGCGCTTTGTGGAAGCCGGTCTCGATGAAGCAGTTGGCGTGCCCGTCATAGAGGCCGGTGAGTTCGTCTCCTTCCAGGTGGCGGCAGATGTTCTCGACTACCGCCTCGGCCTCGAAATGGGTGACCGAGCCCGCCTTGGATGTCGGGAGGTCGCTCACATCGCCGATCGCGAACACGTTCTCGGCCGCGCGCGAGCGCAGCGTGTAGCGGTCGACGAGCGCGAAGCCGAGCTCGTCGGCGAAACCCGGCGAGCGTTCCAGGTAGCGCGCGCCGGCGTGCGCGGGGATCGTGACCAGCAGGTCGTAGTCGAGCTCGCGCTCGTCCCAGCTGTAGAGCCGGCGCGCATCGGGGTCCACGCGGCCGGCCGCGAACTCGGCCTCGACCGCGATCCCCTTCTGCGCGAGCATGGCGCCGAGCTGGGCGGAGGCGACCGGCTTGGTGAAGGCGGCGTCCAGCGGCGTGGCGAACGTGATCTCGACGTCCTCGCGCAGGCCGCGCTGAAGCAGATGCCAATCTGCCAGGAAGCAGAACTCAAGCGGTGCGACTGGGCACTTGATCGGCATGTCGACGACGTTGACCAACAGGCGCCCTCCGGTGAACCCCTGCAGCGCTCGCCGCAGCGAGACCGCGCCCTCGAGCGTGTAGAAGGTGTGGATCGAGTCCCCCCAGGCCGGCCCGATCAGGCCCTCGGTCTCCTCCGGCGCCAGGCGCGCTCCCGTGGCGAGCACCAGCACGTCGTAGTCGATTCGGCCGCCCTCGCGCAGTTGGACCGCGTCGTGATCGCGGTCGACGCTCTCTATCTCGGCGATGACAAACTCGACGCCGGGGCGGAGCTGGGCGTGGCGCGGGCGCACGAGCTCTCGCGCGTCAGCCAGGCCGAACGGGACGAACAGCAGACCCGGCTGGTAGACGTGGTCGTCGTCGCGGTCGATCACGGTGATCGCCGCCCGCTGGCCATAGTGGCGCTGCAGCCTGTTGGCGACGATCGTGCCGCCGGTGCCGCCACCGAGAATCACGATCCTGGGCACGCTCACAGGCCCATGCTCGCTGAGCGCGCCCCACGCGCCAACGTGGCCAAGCCGCGCAGTCCCTGCGGGATAGTCCGCAGCGCGCGGTCGCGGGGCGCTGGCGCGCCGGAGCGCTCGGCTACGGCGACCCGCCCGCGGGTGCTCAGGCGGTCAGCGACGCCGGCGCGCCCGCGATCAGGCGCTCCTCGAAGGAGAAGCCGGCTTCCATCGCGCGGCGCACGGGACAGGTGTCGGCGACGCGTCGCAGCCGCTCGACCTGATCCGCGGCGAGGCCATCGGGCAGGTTGACGACCACCTCGACGTGCCGCGGCACGGACTCGGGGTCGTACTCGACCTCGACGTTCAGTCCGGTTAGCGGCCATCCTCGGCGCTCGCCGTACATCGAGATCATCGTTGCGATGCACGAGGCCAACGTGGCCGGCAGCAGCTCGTGAGGAGCAGGGCCCGTGTCGCCGCCGCCGAGGCTCTGGGGCTCGTCGGTGGCGATCACGTGGCGCCCGTTGACGTCCACCTCCTGGCGCAGCGTGTTGCCTACCCTGCGGGCGCTGGCCGTGAGGGTCCTGACGGGCGGGTTCTGGGTGTCGTGGTCTTGCATGGCTGCCTTTCAGGTACGCGGCCTGACTCGCGAGCGCCCCTTTGGGGCTACCGCAGGGGGCAGGCTCATCGCTGCTCGCCTCCCGCCAGCAGGGTGTCGAGCTCGTCCAGCTGGCGACGCAATCCGCCGCATACCTGCTCGCAGAGCTCGAACACGCCTTCGTCGGCGATCGAGTACACCGCGAAGTTGCCCTCCTTGCGACGGCTCACAAGCCCGTCGCGGAGCAGCACCCCAAGATGCTTGGACACGTTCTGCTGAGAGGCACCGGTTGCGCGCTGTAGGTCCTGGACGGTTGCCGGCGCCTCCCGGAGCGCGTCGAGCAGGCGTATGCGCATCGGCTCGGCGAGCACCCGGAAGCGATCGGCGATCAGCTCCACGAGCTGGTTGGGGAGCGGGTGCGGGACGTTCGTGGTGGTGGTCATGTCGACAGCATAGCACAACTACATCGTTGTGTACTACTTCCCTTGTATCAGTAGTGGGCACGGATACCGCGCGGCCCTGTTCGGCACCTCGAAGTGCTGAGATTGGCGCTGGTGCACCGGCACACCTACGCCGAGCGGGAGACCCGCAATTTGCGGGGCTTTCCTGAGAGCGGCGAACGGGTCTCGAACCCGCGACCTCAAGCTTGGGAAGCTTGCGCTCTACCAACTGAGCTATCGCCGCGCACGGCGGATTCTAGGGGTCCGTAGGGCCTGACGGCCGCGGCTACTCGAACGGGCCGGCCGCGCGCAACGCCTCGCCGTGATCGAGATGCGTGCGGATACGCGACATCTTGGCGCCGCAACAATCCATGACGATCCCGAACGGCGCGTCGACCGTCGCTTCGCGGGCAGCTCGGCTAGGTCGCGGTGATCCCGCCGTTGCCGCCGTGTGCGACCTGCAGTGCGGCGTAGCAGAGGCGGTGATAGAGGGCGTCGCCACCGCGGCGCTGGGCCGCGAGATGCGGCTCGGCAGCGAGTGCGGTGTGGCGGACCCCGTCTGCATCCACGACGACCAGCGGCTCGTAGACGCCGATCACGTCGTCACAGCGCGTGCACCGGGCTGGCTCCATTGAGGGATCGTCGGCCAGGATGCGCGGCGGCCACAGGGCAGAAACATGCGAGCCGCGGCGGCTAACTACGGGTCTTGCTCGACGCGGCTGACTCGCGGCCCGATCGCCCCCGACCACTACCCTTGAAGGCCGTGAGAAGGCGCATCCTCCCGATCCTCGTCTCGGTGGCGGGCGCCTGCCTGGTGGGGCTGCTCATCTACGGCGTCTCGGCACAGTCGGCCAGCCGCACGTTGGACGAGCGGGTGGCGCACGGCGAGCGCCCGGCGGCGCCCGACGCGGGCCGCTCGCTGCCGGTGCTGGACGGCGCGGGCACGGGCTCCCTGGCGGCGCTGCGGGGCAAGGTGGTGGTGCTGAACTTCTGGGCATCCTGGTGCGAACCCTGCCAGGTGGAGGCGCCGCTGCTGGAGCGCGCGCAGGCGCAGCTCGCGCGCCACGGCGGCACGGTGCTCGGCGTGACCTACCTGGACGCCTCACCCGACTCGCGGGCGTTCGTGCGCCAGTACCACCTGACCTACCCCAACCTTCGCGACAGCACGGGCGCGTTCGCGCACGCTTACGGCACCGACCAGCTGCCGGAGACGTTCGTCATCGACCGCCAGGGCCAGGTCGTATGGATCTCCCGGGGAGAGATCGACCAGGCCTTCCTCGACCGTGCGCTGGCGCTGGCGCAGAGCGCATGAGGCGCGCAGCGCTGGTGGTGACGCTCGCGCTGGCCGTGCTGGCGGCCTTCGCGGACGGCGCTCCCGCGGCGCAGCCGCGCGCGTCGTTGACGACGATCGAACGCCAGGTGATGTGCGTGACGTGCAAGATCCCGCTGAACGTCGCCGAGTCGCCTCAGGCCAACCGCGAGCGCGCGTACATTCAGCAGCTGATCGACCAGGGACAGGACGAAGCGCAGATCAAGAACGCGCTCGTCGGGCAGTACGGCCCGACGGTTCTGGGCCTTCCGGCCACGCACGGCTTCGACCTGACCGCCTACCTGGTCCCGGTCGCGGTCGTGCTCGCGCTGCTGGCGCTGCTTATCGTGCTGCTGCCGCGCTGGCGGAGGGGCGCGCGCGAGCAGGCGGCAGCGGCTGCGAGCGGATCGGAGCTGAGCGCGGCCGACGCGGCACGCCTGGAGTCCGATCTGGCGCGCTTCGACTAGCGCGCGGGCGCCCGCCGCGCTACATCTCCTGCGGTGCGCTCACGCCCAGCAGCCCCAGGCTGCGTGCGATCGTGGCGCGCGCGGCCACGCACAGGGCGATCCGCAGTGACTGCAGCGACTCGGGCTCGGCTCCCAGCACGCGGCAGTCGCGGTAGAAGGCCGTGAACGCCTGGGCGAGCTCCAGCGCGTAGGCCGCGATGCGGTGGGGTGCGCGCCGCTCGGCCGCCTCGGCGAGCTCGCCCGGAAACGCCAGCAGGCTGAAGATCAGCGCCCGCTCGGAGGGATGCAGCGCGTGCGTGCCGCCGGAGCCGACGGCCTGGCAGGCGCCCTGCACGGTCGCCGCGCCGGCGCGCTCGAGCATCGAGGCGATCCGGGCGTGCGCGTACTGGACGTAGTAGACGGGGTTCTCGCTGGACTGCTCGCGGGCGAGGTCCAGGTCGAGGTCGACGGTCGTGTCGTGCGAGCGGGCGAGCAGGTACCAGCGCGCGGCGTCCACACCGATCTCGCCGATCAGCTCGTCGAGCGAGACGAACTCGCCGGCGCGCTTGGACATCTGCGCGCGCTCGCCGGAGCGCACGAGATGGACGAGCTGCATGATCAGCATCTCCAGCTCGGCCGGATCCCCGCCGAGCGCCTCATAGGCCGCCTTCATGCGCCGCAAGTAGCCGTGGTGGTCGGCTCCCCACACGTCGATCTGGCGCTCGAATCCCCGCTCGCGCTTCTGCTCGTGGTAGGCGATGTCAGATGCGAAGTAGGTGTGCTCGCCGGTGGAGCGAACGAGCACGCGGTCCTTGTCGTCGCCGAAGTCGGTCGTGCGCAGCCACAGCGCGCCCTCGCTGCTGTAGGTGCGCCCCTGCTGCTCGAGCATCGCGATCGCATGGTCCACCGGGCTCGGATCGCCCTCGTGCAGGGCGCTCTCGTAGGTCCAGTGGTCGAACTCCTCCACGCCGAAGGCGGCCAGCGAACGCTGCATTTGCTCGACCATCGCCTCCACCGCCGCGCGGCCGAGCGCGGCCGGATCGCTTCCCTGGCCCTGCGCAAGGCCGACCAGCCGCTCCACGTACTCGCCGCGGTAGCCGTCCTCGGGCACCGGCTCGCCGCGGGCCAGCGCCGCGATCGACTCGCCGAGCTTGCGCACCTGGGAGCCCGCGTCGTTGACATAGAACTCGCGCTCGACGCGGTGGCCACATGCGGCGAGCATCCGCGCGAGCGCGTCGCCGTAGGCCGCGTTGCGCGCGTGGCCCACGTGCATCGGGCCGGTGGGGTTGGCCGATACGAATTCGACGAGCACGCGCTCGGGCGCCGCGGCCCCGCCCGTGCCGAAAGCGTTGCCGGCGGCGAGCGCGCCGGCGAGCGCCGCGATCAGCCAGGCGTCGGCCATGAACAGGTTCAGGAAGCCGGGTCCTGCCACCTCCACGCGCAGCAGGCTCTCCCCCAGCCGGACCTGCAGCGCCTCGCCGAGGCGCTCGGCAACCTCGCGCGGCGGCTGGCCGAGCCCCGGCGCGAGCAGCAGGGCGGCATTGGTGGAGTAGTCGCCGAACTCCGCCCTGCGCGGGCGCTCGAGCGAGATCGAGGCGTGTCCGCCACGCCCGGAGTGCGCGGCCTGTGCGCCGTTGGGGGCGCCCGGCGCCGGCCCACCCCCGCCAGCGAGCTCCCCGGCCGCCGCGAGCACGGCCTCGCGCAGGGCCCGCAGCGGCGTGGCCGGCCCGTGCTCAGCAGTGCCCGGGGGCGGCCCTGCGTCGCTGGAAGAGGTCTCGGTCATGGGTCCGTGCTCGGCGATTGCGATACTAGCTACGTGAACGACCAAGACTCAGGCGCCGAGCGCCACATAAACATCCACCTGTCCCCCGAGATCATGGGGGGCGTCTACGCGAACTTCGCCAACGTCAGCCACTCCGACTACGAGTTCACCGTGACCTTTGCGCGGGTCGACCACGAGGTCGAGTCCGACGAGGTCCCGGGCGTGGTCGTCTCCCGCGTCAACCTCTCCCCGCGCTTCATGCGTGAGCTGATCGACGCGATGGAGGACAACTATTCCAAGTGGCGCACCCGGGAGGGGATCAAGAACCTGCCCGAGTACGGGGGCGGCGAGGAGCCGAGCGGCGAGTAGCGCCCCGGTCGCCGGCCCGCGGCGACCCGCTCACCGCGCTGGCTGCTCGGTTGCAAGCCAGCCGGCCATGGAACGGCTGGAGAACCGCGGTGTTCATACCCTTCAAGCATGAAGGTGGCGATCATCTCCGACATCCACGCCAACCGCCAAGCCTTTGAGGCGACGCTCGAGGCGGTCGCCGCGAGCGACGCCGCTGAGCTGTGGTGCCTTGGCGACCTCGTGGGCTACGGCGCCGAGCCGGACGCCTGCGTGGAGCTCGCGCGTGAGCACGCCGCGGTGTGCCTGGCCGGCAATCACGATCTCGCCGTCACCGGCGAGATCCCCCTCGACGAGTTCTCGCGCGGGGCTAGCATTGCGGCCCAATGGACGCGCGAGGTGATCGCCCCGGAGAACCTCGAGTTCCTGAGGGGCCTGCGACCCCAGGGCGAGGAGGGAGAGGTGGGCCTCTACCACGCCAGCCCGCGCGACCCCGTATGGGAGTACGTGCTCTCCGCGCTGCTCGCCGAGCTCTGCCTGGACGCCCAGCCGAACCGCATCTGCCTGATCGGACACTCCCACGTGGCGCTCTCGTTCGTGCGCCGTGAGGGCGAGCTCGCGACCGGCGAGCCACGCCGGGAGGGCACGCGCCTGGACCTCGACGAGGGTGAGTGGCTCCTGAACCCTGGCAGCGTCGGCCAGCCGCGCGACGGCGATCCGCGGGCCTCCTGGCTGCTGCTCGACCTGGACGGGATGGACGCCTCGTTCCATCGCTCCGAATACGACATCGCGGGAGCGGCGGCGGCGATCCGCGCGGCGCGCCTGCCGGACTCGCTCGCAGAGCGCCTGGAGTACGGTCAATGACGATGCCCGTCCGCATCACCGGGGCTCCTGACCCCCGGCTCCCCCGAGGTCCCGACCGCGGACGGCTTCCGATCGTGCGGATGGCTGCGGCGTGCGCGCTGGGCGTGGCCGCGGCGCTGCTGGTCTCCTGCGGCAGCTCCGGCAAGGGCCTGATCCCCTCCGCTAACGCCACGCCGCTGCAGGGCGACTTCCAGGAAGTCAGCCAAGCGGCCCAGAGCGGCAACTGCCCGGAAACGGAAGCCAAGATCGCAAAAACCGAACAGGACTTCAACGCGCTCCCGGGGAGCGTGGACAACGGCCTGCGCAGCACCCTGCGCCAGGGCATCGGGAACCTGCGCACGCGCGCGCTCGTACTCTGCTCCCAGCCGCTCTCCTCCACCAGCACCACCGCGACCACCACCAAGACCGCGACCACCCCGACGACCACGACGACAACGCCGACGACCACGACCACGACGCCAACCACCCCCACCCAGACCACGCCAACCACGCCCACCCAGACCACGCCGGGACCGGGCGGGGGCACCCCGGCGCCGGGCAGTGAAGCACCGGCGGGCGGCGCCGGCCCCACCGGCGAAGGCGGCAGCGGCGGCAACGGAAACGGCGGCGCAGGCGCGGGTGGCCAGGAAGGCGTCAAATGAGCAGCGCGGTGATCGCGGGGCGCTACAGGCTCGAGCGCAGGCTCGGCTACGGCGGCATGTCGACCGTGCACCTCGCGATGGACGAGCGCCTCGAGCGCCAGGTAGCGGTCAAGCTGCTGGCCGAGCACCTCGCCGACGAACAGGCCTTCGTGTCGCGCTTCCAGCGCGAGGCCCAGGCGGCCGCCCGGCTCGTGCACCCGAACATCGTGCAGGTCTTCGACTCCGGGCGCGACGAGACCAGCGGCCAGTACTTCATCGTGATGGAGTACATCGAGGGCTCCTCCGGCGCGGAGATCCTGCGCGACCAGGGGTGGGTCGAGGTGGACGAGGCGCTCGCGATCATCGAACAGGCCTGCGAGGGCCTGCACTACGCCCACCGCCACGGCGTGGTCCACCGCGACGTCAAGCCCGGCAACCTGCTGCGCTCGCGCGAAGGCGAGGTCAAGCTCGCGGACTTCGGCATCGCGAAGGCGACCGAGCAGTCGAGCATCACCCAGGTCGGCTCTGTGCTCGGCACCGCCGCCTATCTCGCCCCCGAGCAGGCGCGCGGCGAGGAGGCCGGCCCCAGCGCAGACATCTACGCGCTCGGCGTCGTCGCCTACCAGCTGATCTCGGGCCGCCTGCCCTACGATGCCACGTCGCTGACCGAGCTCGCGCTCAAGCAGCAGCAGGAGGAGCCGCCCACGCTCGACACGCTCGTCGCGGCCGTCAGCCCGGAGCTCGCCGACGCGGTGGCGATCGCGCTCGCGCTGGACCCCCGCGACCGCTACCAGACCGCTCGCGAGATGCGCCGTGGTCTGAGCGAGGGAGCCAAGGGCGTCTCGCCCGCAGAGCTCGCGCCGAGCGCGCGCAGCGCTCCCGTGACGCGAGCCACGAGCGTGCTCTCGGCCGGGCGCAGGCCGGCCGCGCCCGCGGCGACCCCTGACCCGCGCGCGCAGACGCGGGCCCTCGCGCCGCGCCGGCCGCGCCCGGGTCCGTCGCGCCCACCCGTGGCCGTGCCCGCGGGATCCGCGGGCGCGCGGCCCCGTCGCGGCAACGGCCGCCTGCTCACGGTGCTGCTCGCGATCCTCGCCCTGGCGCTGGTCGTGATCGCGATCGTCCTGATCAGCGCGCCGGCGCCGACCCAGGTGACGCTGCGCAACGTCGTCTACAGCAACGTGCAGCAGGCCTCGGCGGCGCTACAGGAACTCGTCTCGAAAAACACGCAGTAGGCCACGCCCCCCGCTGCCCACGCGGGCCGCGCCGGCGTGGCCCGCGCGCACGCACCTGGCCCGCTGCCCACGGTGCGCCATGCTAGAAGCCAGCCGTCCATGCTCGCCGCCATCATCAACGTCCAGCACCTGGTCGACACCGCGGGCTACCCGCTGCTGTTCCTGCTCGTGATGAGCGAGTCAAGCGGCGTGCCCTTGCCCGGCGAGACCGCCCTGATCGCCGCGGCGGTGCTCGCCAGCCAGGGCAAACTCCGGATCGAGCTGGTCATCCCGATCGCGGCCGCAGCGGCAATCGTGGGCGACAACATCGGTTACATGATCGGGCGCAAGGGGGGACGCTGGCTGCTCGTGCGCCCCGGCGCATTCCAATCGCAGCGCATGGAGGTGCTGCGGGTAGGCGAGCCGTTCTTCGAACTGCACGGCCCGAAGGCGGTCTTCCTTGGGCGCTTCGTGCTCGGCCTGCGCGTGTGGGCGTCGTGGCTGGCGGGAGCCACGCGCATGCCCTGGCGCTCCTTCGTGGTCTGGAACGCGCTCGGTGGGATCGCCTGGGCGACCGCGATCGGCCTGATCGCGTACTTCCTCGGTCACTCCGCAGGCAACGCCATCGAAGCGTTCGGCCTGTTCGGGCTCGCCGCGCTGCTCCTGGCGGTCGTGAGCGGCCTCGTCCTCCACCGTCGGCACCGCCGCCGCCGCGGAGCCGCGCTCGGGACGGCAGACGGCCGTCGCGGCGGGCATGCGCTCGAGAACGGTGAGCCGCCGCGCAAATAGGGCGGCTCGCCTCGGGGCCGCCTCCTGAGCGTCTCAGCAGCTGCCGCAGGGAGCGATCCGCTCCCACATGTCGGCGAGGGTGCTCAGCTCATCCTCGGAGAAATGCGAGAAGAACTGCTGCCTCATCACCGCGAGGTGTGTCACGCGCGCCTGTTCCAAGCGCTCGCGTCCGGCCTCGGTCAGGCAGGCGTAGGAGCCGCGGGCGTCGTGATCGCAGGAACAGCGCTCGAGTAGCCCGTCGCGCTCCAGGCGGTCCACCAGCCGGGTCAGGCCGCTGCGCGAGAGCTGCGCCTGTTCGGCCAGGTCGCACATGCGCATACGCCCGCCGCTCGCCTCCTGCACGTGATGGAGGACCTCGTAGGAGGTCATCGGCAGCCGGTGCTCCCGCTCGAGCTCGGCGTCCAGGCGCCGGGCCAGACAGGCGTGCGCTCGCAGCAACCCGCGCCAGGCGCGCAGCTCCCCGAGCGTAAGGGACTCCTGCTCGGAGGGGGAGATCTTGACGGCGGTCGCGGTCGACATGGCGGTCCGGATGGATCAGGCCTGCAAGGCGAACATAGCAGCGTCGCGCGAGCGCTCGCGAATGCCGGCTCTCATCGCCGCGTCGCCCGCCAGGTCCACCACATCATCAGCGGCTGCAGGGGCAGCCGTGCCAGCAGCGCCCAACGCGGGATCTTCTTGAAGCGCTCGGGCGTCTGCGCCATGTAGAGGTTGGCCGGGAACACGGCCGCCAGCAGCACCACGAGCGCCGCACCGGAAAGCCGCCGCGTCCACGGCAGCAGCACGCCGACGCCACCGGCGATCTCTGCGAGGCCGCTGACCTGCACCACGCGCCTGGCTTCGTCCTGCAGCGGCGGCGGGACCATCGCTTCATAGAAGCGGGGCGAGGCGAAGTGATTGACGCCCGCGCCGATGAAGAACGCCGCCAGCAGCCCGGACGAGCCCCTGTGCGGCGACTCGAGCTCGGCGTCCTGCTCCATCTCGTGAAATCTAGCGGCCGGCGAGCAGCGAGCGCCCGGTCATCGCCGCCGGCTGCTCGATCCCAAGCATCTCCAGGACCGTCGGCGCGACATCCGCGAGGATGCCCTCGCCGCCGCGCAGCGAGGCTGCCGAGCTCGTGAGGATCAGCGGCACGGGGTTCATGGAATGGGCCGTGTTCGGGCTTCCGTCGGGCTCGAGCATGTGGTCGGCGTTGCCGTGGTCGGCGGTCACCAGGCACGCCCCGCCGCTCTCGTGCACCGCCGTGACGACCTGACCGAGGCATCCATCCACGGTCTCGATCGCCTCGACGGCCGCGTCGATCACGCCGGTGTGGCCGACCATGTCCGCGTTTGCGAAGTTGATGATCCCGAAGCGCGGGCCGTCCTCGCACCAGGCGCCCACGAAGGCGGCGGCCGCCTCGCGAGCGCTCATCTGCGGGCGGTGGTCGTATGTGGGGACATCCCGCGGTGAGGGCACCAGCTCGCGGCGCTCGCCCGCGAGCGCGGCCTCGTCGCCGCCGTTGAAGAAGTACGTGACGTGCGGGTACTTCTCGGTCTCCGCCACGTGCAGCTGCGTGGCGCCCGCGGCGGCAAGCACCACCGAGAGCGTCGTGGCCGGGTGCTCGGGCAGGAACGCGACGGGGTAGCTCCAGTCCTCCTCGTAGCTCGTGAACGTGGCGTAGCGCGAGATCGCTGCGGCACCGTCCCGCCCAATCCAGCCGGGCAGCTCCTCGCCGCTGTTCGGCGAGCGGCGCCGGCCCGATCGCGGCCCGGTCGCGCCGAAGCCGGGCTCGGCGAGTGCGCGTGTGATCTGGCGCATCCTGTCCGGCCTGAAGTTGAAGCACACGACGCTGTCTGCGGGCCTGATCTGGGCCTCGTCGCCGACGAGCGTGGGCTCGATGAACTCGTCGGTCTCGCCGCGCGCGTAGGCGTCGCGCACGGCCTGCTCGCCGCTGTCGGCGTGGTGCGGCGCGCGACCGTGGACAAGCATGTCGTATGCCCTTTGGGTCCGGTCCCAGCGCCTGTCGCGGTCCATCGCCCAGTAGCGGCCGATGACCGACCCGACGCGCACGCCCGGCGTGCGGTCCAGCTCGGCGAGGTAGCTCGCGCCCGCGTGCGGCAGCGTGTCGCGACCGTCGGTGAAGGCGTGCACGACCAGATCCTCCACGCCGAGCTCACGGCCGATGTCGATCAGCGCCCGCAGATGCGCCAGCGAGGAGTGCACGCCGCCGTCGGAGACCAGCCCGAGCAGATGCACGCGCGGAGCGTCCGCAAAGGCGGCGCGCAGCACCTCGTTGCGAGCGAGCTCGCCCGCGGCTATCGCGTCGTCGATCCGCACCAGGTCCTGGCGTACGACGGCGCCTGCGCCGAGGTTCAGGTGGCCCACCTCGCTGTTGCCCATCTGCCCCTCGGGAAGCCCGACCGCGCGCCCGCAGGCGGTGAGCGTGCGGTGCGGGTAGGACGACCACAGCTCGTCGAACACCGGCGTGCGCGCGAGCGAGACCGCGTTTCCCGGGCCCGGCTCGGCCAGGCCGAATCCGTCGAGCACGATCAGGCATGCGCACGGCACTGGCAGCGCACCGGGTCCGGCCGCGATGCTCATCGCGCCGCCGCGGCCACGATCCCGGCGAAGGACTCCGCCTGCAGCGAAGCCCCGCCGACGAGCGCGCCGTCCACGTCGGCGAGGGCCAGAAGCTCGGCTGCGTTCTCCGGCTTGACCGAGCCGCCGTAGAGGATTCGCACCTGCTCGGAGGCCTGCCTGTCGCGGTCGGCCACGAGCGCCCTGATGAACGCGATCGCCTCCTGGGCCTGCTCGGGCGTGGCCACGCGGCCGGTGCCGATCGCCCAGATCGGCTCGTAGGCGATCACGACCTCGGCCAGCCGCTCGTTCGGCACGGCCGCGAGGTCCTCGCGGATCTGCTGGCGGAGCTTGCGATCCGTCTCTTCCTGGTCGCGCTCCTCCTCGGTCTCCCCCACGCACAGGATCGGGCACAGCCCCGCCTCCAGGGCGGCCGGCACCTTCAGGGCGAGTGCCTTGTCGGTCTCGCCGAACAGCGCGCGCCGCTCGGAGTGCCCGAGCACCACCCCGCGCACGTCGAGCTCGCTGAGCATCGGCGCTGAGACCTCGCCCGTGAACGCACCCTCGGGATCCTGGTGCATGTTCTGCGCGTAGACCTCCACCCGCGAACCCCGCGCGCTGTCGACCATCGCCTGCAGCGCGGTGAAGGGGACACACACGGCGACGTCCACGCGGTCGAGCGCCGAGACGCGTGGCAGCAGCGCCTGGATGTACTCCTCGGCCTGCTCCTGGGTGTTGTACATCTTCCAGTTGCCCGCGATCAGCGGGGTGCGCGAGCTCAGGGTCCCACCCCCCCTGCCACGCCCGCGCCCTCGAGCGCCTGCACGCCCGGAAGGACCTTGCCCTCGACAAGCTCGAGCGTCGCGCCGCCGCCCGTGGAGAGATGGTCGACCGCATGCTCGAGCCCGAAGTGCGCCAGCGCCGCCGCCGAGTCGCCGCCCCCCACGACGGTCAGGCCGGGGGCATCGGCGACCGCCTGCGCGACCGCCCGCGTGCCGGCGGCGAACGGCTCGAGCTCGAACGCGCCCATCGGCCCGTTCCAGAACACCGTGCCGGCCGCCGCGATCTCTCGCGCGTAGCGCTCGGCGGTGGCAGGGCCGATGTCCAGGCCCATCCAGCCCGCTGGCACCTCCACCCCGTCGAGCACGCGATGCTCGGCGTCGGCGGCAAGCCGGTCGCCGATCACGAGGTCGATCGGGAGCTCGATGCGGGCACGGTGGCCGGTGTGTCGGGCATCCCCGTCTGCCGCCCGCGCGAGCGCGCGACGAGCATGCTCGGTGTCCTCCTCGTCGCACAGGGAGTCCCCCACCTCGTGTCCGCTCGCACACAGGAACGGGAAGCACATCGCCCCGCCGATGATCACCACGTCCGCGATCTCCAGGAAGCGGTCGATGACCGCGATCTTGTCCGCCACCTTCGCCCCGCCGATGACCGCCACGAGCGGATGCTCGGGGTGCTCGAGGATCGCGGTGAGCGTGGCCACCTCGCGTTCGAGCAAACGCCCGGCCGCGCTCGGCAGCAGCTGGGCCACGCCTGCGGTGCTCGCGTGCACACGGTGGGCCGCACCGAAAGCGTCGTCGACGTAGACATCGGCGAGCTCCGCGAGGGCGCGTGCGAAGTCCGGGTCGTTGCGCTTCTCCCCCGGCTCGAAGCGCACGTTCTCCAGAACGAGGATCTCTCCGTCGCGGAGCGCCAGCGTGGCCGCCTTGACCTCGCTGCCCACGACCCCCGGGGCAAGCGTGACGGGCGCGTCAACCAGCTCACGCAGGCGCGCCACCACTGGCGCCATCGACAGCCCCTCATCGCGCCGGCCGTCGGGGCGCCCGAGATGCGATACGAGCACGAGCCTCGCGCCACGCGCGCGCAGCTCTTCGATCGTGTCCAGTGCCGCCACGATGCGCGTGTCGTCGCCCACCACCGGCCCTCCGTCGGGCCCGGAGGCGAGGGGAACGTTGAAGTCCACCCGCACCAGCACCCTGCGTCCGGCGACGTCCAAGTCGTCAATGCTCCTCATCAGCTCCCTCCGATCTTCCCGTGCTCCGTCACGATATCCCGCCCCCCGAGCGGACCTCACTGCCCGCCCACCCCCTCGGGCAAGGGGCCGCCCCGTGGCTCACAGGACCCTCTGCACCAGGTCCACCAGACGGTTTGAGTAACCCCACTCGTTGTCGTACCAGGCGACCACCTTGACCATCGTGCCGTCCAGCACGGCGGTCAGCTGGGAGTCCACGATCGAGGAGTACGGCGAGGTCACGATGTCGCTGGAGACGATCGGGTCCTCGGTGTAGGCGAGCAGGCCGGCGAGCGGGCCGCTCTCCGCGGCCGCCTTCAGCGCGCCGTTGACCTCCTCGACGCTGGTAGCACGCTCGCACTCGACGGTCAGGTCGACGACCGAGCCGGTGGGCACGGGAGCGCGCATCGCGAAGCCGTGTAGCTTGCCCTGCAACTCGGGGATCACCAGGCCGATCGCCTTGGCGGCGCCGGTGGAGGCGGGGATCAGGTTGATCGCGGCCGCACGCGCCCGGCGCAGGTCTTTGTGAGGCAGGTCCTGCAGGCGCTGGTCGGCCGTGTAGGCGTGGATCGTGGTCATCAGGCCGTGGCGGATGCCGACCGTGTCGTTGAGCACCTTGGCCACCGGCGCCAGACAGTTGGTCGTGCACGAAGCGTTCGAGATCACGTCGTGCTTGTTGCGGTCGTAGGCCTCGTCGAAGTTCACGCCCAGGACCACGGTCGCGTCTGGATCGGTCGCGGGCGCCGAGATGACGACCTTCTTGGCGCCCTGTTGGAGGTGCTTCGACGCGTTGGCGCGGTCGTGGAAGAGGCCCGTGGACTCGATCACCACGTCCACCCCGAGATCGTCCCAGGGCAGGCTCGCCGGGTCGCGCTCGGCGAGCACCTTCAGCTCGCGGCCATCGACCACGATCGCGTCGCCGCGGTCCTCCACGGTGCCGGGGTAGGGACCCAGGATCGAGTCGTACGCGAGCAGATGTGCCAGCGTCCGCGAGTCGGTCAGGTCGTTGACCGCCACCCACTCGATCTTGCCGTCCAGGGCCTCGCCCTGCGCCATGGCGGCGCGGAACACGTTCCGGCCGATGCGGCCGAATCCGTTGATCCCCACGCGTACGGGCATTCATCGCCTCCTGTGAATTCTTGACTGCGGACCGATCCCGGGCGCCCGGGTTGCCCGGCGGCCGACGGGGGGTCCGAATGAACGATGCCGGGCCTCGGGAGTGCGGCCCCCTCGCCCGGCGTGCCCGCGGGAGGCTATCAGCGGACCGCGGCCGGGGACTGTGCCTCTCTACGGATTGGAGATCGCCGGCAACTACGGACACGCGCGCAGCCGGGGTCCTCCCGCCCGTGCCTGCGCACGCGCCGGCGACGCTCCTGCGGCGGGCCGCTAGGCCGGCTTCGTGAACGCGAACTGGTGGCCCATCACCGTCAGCGCGCAGTCGTGCGTTGCGGCGAACTCGTCGACGGCCCGCCGCACGCCGTCCTCCCACCAGCCGACCATCCCGTAGTCGTCGCCCGCGAGCACGCCCCCGGGCTTGACCAGCGGAAAGTAGGCGTCGAGGTCCGCCAGCACGGCCGGGTAGGTGTGGTCACCGTCGATGTAGGCCCAGTCGAGCACCTCGAGGCCCGCGGTCGCGTCGGTCGAGCGGGCGCGCGTCACGATCACCCTCCCATCGGCTATCTCGCGGGCAAAGCGCCGGCAAACCGCGTCGTGGATCGCATCCATTTTCTGCTGGCCGCCGGGCGTGCGGTCGCCGAACATCGCCTGCGCATAGGCCGGGTCGTCGCGGTACTCCCACGGGTCGATCAGGTACAGCCGCTGCGGCCGTGTACGCCGCAGCAGGCGCGCGGAGAAGTCGCCCTTCCACGTGCCAACCTCAGCGCCGACCCCGTGCTTGGGCAGCATCGCCACCAGCGCCCGCCGCTGCCTGCGGCGCCTGATTCCGGCCCTGAGCCTCTTGGCCCTCCCGGCCAGTGTGCTCCTACCGGACCCCATCGCCGCAGGACGATACACAAGTCCTTCGTGGCGGCAGCACTACGCGTGGGTTGGTGGCGCGTTCGCGCCGATCGCCTCGAGGATCTCGCGCCGCTCGGCGGTGGCGACGCCTGCGTGCGGGTCGCCGTGGGCGGCACTCACGCGAACCTCGGGCGGGAGCGCCGGGACGCCGTACGCGCGCAGCGAGCCCTCGTGGACGTCCCGCTCGGCGGCGAACAGGGTCTGGCGCCGCCCCGCATAGTCCCAGTCGAAGGGGTATTCGCCCGCATACGCGCGACACGCGCACAGCAGCCGGTCTGCGCACATCGCCATCTCCCGCGCGCGTGCGCGATCGCGGCACACGAACACCACCGTCGCGGCTGCCTGCGCACGCGTGCCGTAGCGGCGCGTGTGCATGCTCCAGCCCGCGAGGAAGTGCTCGTAGCGCTCGAGCTTGGCCGCGCGCCGGCCGCCCGGGAGGCGATCGTCGAACTCGACCAGCAGGTCGATCGCGCCCGTCTCCAGGACCGCGTCGGGACGCACCGTCTCGAAGCGCTCCGCCTCGATGCGCTCGCCGGTCGCGGTCGTGCACAGGAAATCGTGCGCGGCGCGACCGCCAGGCAGGCGCAGATCGCCCGGCGCGATCGGTGGCTGGCCGCCGCCGGGACGCAGCGGCGGCGAGAGCACCGACTCCGCCGGGCCCCGCAGCGTGCAGCGCGCGCCCAGCACGCCCTCCACGGCGAGCACCCAGCCGGCCACGTGGACGTCGCGACGGGCCTGGCGCAGGCGGCGCTCGCGCTCGCCGGCCTGGTGCGCGGCACGGACGGTGCGCGAGCCCTCGTCCGCGGGCGACCGCGTCGAAGCATCTCCGGCGTTGACCAGCGCGCGGCCCCGTGCGGTCAGCGCGCAGCACATCGGCACGCCACCACCGTCGCGGCGGTGGAACTGCAACCGCTCGATCAGACCGGCGTCTGCGAGGCGCTTCAGGCGCCGCTGCGTGGTGGTGGCCGCGCGTCCGGCGTTAAAGCGCCGGTGGATCTGGCTGCTCAGCACGTGCCCCATCGAGCAGATCAGCTCGAGCACCTCGATGTCGGTGCGATCGGGCTCCAGTGCCTGAGGCGAGCGGGCTGCGGCGCGCCAGCGCACGCCATGGGCGCGATCGAGCTCGACCAGCTCGGCATAGCTATCGATCGCGACCGGCTCGTGCGGGGTGCCGCTACGCTCGCTCGGCGCCGGCTGAGATGAGTCGGTGCGCGGCAGCTGCACGTCGGCGCGCGGGCGCTCGAGCGCGCGAAGGGTGCCCTCGAGCGCGCGAGGGGCGCCCTCGAGCGGCTCGCCTCGGAAGGCGAGCGGCCGGTCGGCGGCGTCGGGTCCGGGCCCAACGTCAGCGCGGGTCCGCTGCCAGTGGGGCTGGTGCAGGTCCTGCAGATGGCGCGCGCCACGGGCGTGCTGGGCGGCCGCGTGAAGCGCGAGCCGCTGCCTGTCGACCTCCAGCGGGATCGTCTCTGCGATGAACGCCGGCTGGCGGCCGGCTGTGGTGACCAGGCTGACGATCGCGTGATGCCTGGGCAGGTGCATGCGGACGTCGGGGCGCCCGAGCGTGGAGAGGCGGCCGATGTCGGGACGGACGGTGTCGGAGAACTCTGCCATCGTGAGCGCCACCGCGGCGCGGGCGTCGCGGGCGGAGGCGGTTGCGAAGAGGACGCGGTGGGCGAACAGGGCGTCGAGCTGATCGCGTACGTCGCGGTCGGTCCACTGCGCGTCGGTCTGCCAGCAGGCCACCGTCTCGAGCCCCGCCGAGCGCTTCAGGGCGATCGTCTCGGCGAAGCCGCGGTTGATCACCAGCGGTGCCTCGTCGACCTTGAGGGCGACTGCGACGCGCTTCTCGGCCGGCAAGAGATCCTGCTGGCGCGCGAGCGCGGCGTCCAGCATGCCCATCAGCAGCTGCATCAGCACCGAGGTGTTGCCGGCCCCCATCGCGCCGAGCGCGCCCTTGACGACGAGCACCTCTGCATGTGCGATCACGCGATCGAAGTCGATCCGCAACGAGTCGTTGAGCAAGATGCGCTTGATCGACGGCGAGTTCAGCAAGCGCGCGAGCTTGTTGACGGGCGCGTCGAGCTTCGCGGTGGTCGTGCTGCGGGCGTCCGCGAGCTGTGCGGCGAGCTCTGCGGTGAAGAACTCGGAGATCTCCTTGAACTCCGGAAGCGTGCGCACGCGCGCCCCTACTGCACGCCGGTAGGCATAGCCCTCCTCGCCGACAGACAGCAGCCGCGCTGCATCCCACAGGCTCGCGCCGCGGTCGTAGGCAAGGACGGCGATGATCGCGTTGCGCAGGTAGCGGTCGGATGACGCGCGAATGTCGGCGTCGGTGAACAGGTTCTTCAGGGCGGCGACCACGTAGTCGGCGATCACATCCGCGGGCGCTCCTGCGGCGAGAGGGTTGAAGCCGCAGGTGGGTCGCGCGAAGTCCAGCAGCGTGCTGGTCCGCCGCGCTGGCACGAGGCTCACGGCGGCGTCGGCCGCGTCTCCCTTGGGATCGAACACGATTACCGCGCAGCGCTCGCGGCGCAGGTCCTCGGCGACGGTGGCGACGAGGAAGCTCGACTTGCCCTGCTCAACGGTCCCGGGTACCGCCGTGTTCTGCTTTCGCAGCGCGGGGTGGATCGAGACCGGGCCGAGCGCGTCACGCAGCACGCCTCTGCCCTCCCCGGGGCGGAACACTCCCGGCGGCGCGGGCGCGAGCGGCAGCGGAGAGCGGGCGAGGGGGACCACCGCATAGTCGCTGGAGGGCAGCTGCCAGAGCGCGGCGAGCTCCGAGGAGGCGAAGACGCCCCTCAAGAAGCAGGGCAACGGGTTGCCCTCGCCACGGAGCACGCGACGCGTATAGATGCCAAGCGCGCCCTGGCGGATGCTCGTTCCGCGCTCCACGAGGCGGTTCTCGGCGCCTTCGGCGCGCAGCTCCGAGGCGATCTGCTCGCATGCCGCTCGGCTCGAGCCGACCACCCGCAGCTCGGTGAAGAACAGCGGGCGGTGCTGGAGCTCGAGGCCACCGCGGAGCTCGACGTCTTCCACCATCGAGCGGTCCAGCATCGGCTCGCGCTCTCTGCGCCGGCGCGAGAGCTCGGCCTCGTGATGCTTGAAGAGGCTCTTGGCCAACCGCTCGAACAGCGCAGGTGCAGGCGTGAGCGAGAGCTGCACGAAGGCGGATCGACCGCTCGCGCCCATCACGGTCAGCAGGCGGTTGATGGCGGGCTCGCGCTCGTGCTCGAAGCGATCGACCGCCTTTGCACGCTTGATGAAGCTGGCGTGCTTCTTCAGGCGCAGCACATACGGCGGCACGCCCGGCGGCCGCTCGCAGGGGCGAAGGCGGGCGTTGGGGTAGGCGGCCTGGATCGCCGCCTGCATCATCGGCCGCAGACCCGCTGGGCAGCTCACCGCGAACCATGCCTCCCCGCGCAGGGGTCCGCCCGGCGCGGCCTGCCCGCGCGAGGCGCTCGCGCCCGTCCCATGCCCGACCGCCCGCGCGGCTGCGTCGCTCGCGCGTGAACTGCTCGCGCAGACGCGGTGGTGGACCTCGAGCGCCACGGCGGGCTGGCCGAACAGCAGGCGGCGCCACCAGCGCCTGAGCAGCCGCTTGTGCAGCGCCCCGAACATGCCGGCCAGGGCCTCCGCGCTGGCCTGGTCGCCACGGTACACCTCGACCGTCAGCCGTTCGTAGCTACGCCCGTCGCGTGCGCGGCGGCGCACGACCGCGACGGCGAGCGCCTGCAGGCCGAGCAATCCGGCCAGCGCGCGCTCTGGCCAGCCCGCCGACTGCGGTATCGAGCGCAGCAGCCCACCCGCGCGTGCGGCCAGCGCGGCGAGCGGTGCGAGGCCGCGGTGCAGCAGGTCCGCCCCGTGCTCTCCGCGCAGCACCGCTCCCGGCCCGCCCGCGAGCAGCCAGCCGACGATCTCGATCAGAAGCAGGACGGCCAGCAGGCCGGCGGTTCGCCACACCAGGAAGCGGAGCATTCGTCGCCTGCTACGACGCGCCTCCCGTCGAGGGACCGCCTGAGCGGGAGCGCGATGGCCGGCGATCGGCCGCCGCTCAGCCGGGCCGGGTAGCCCGTTCGATGCGCGTGCCGCGATCGGTCAGGTGCCAGGCGTTCGAGGCGCCACGCTCCTGGCCCTCGCCGCGGTTGACGATGAGCTGCAGGCGCGCGAGGCGGGTCAGGAGCTTGGAGATCTGCCCCTGGTCGGCGATACCCGAGCGTTCGGCGATCTCGCGGTTGCTGGCGCCGGGAAACTCTCCGATGACGGCCAGCACGCGCACGGTGCGGTAGGTCAAGCGCATGTTGAGCCCGTCCAGGGGGTCCGCGTGGCCCATCTCGGACTCCGCGCCGGCACCCGCCGCGGACGGCCGCCTCGGCGGCCTGCTCAGCTCCCGGCTCGCGGCCCGGGTTCCCAGGAACGGCAGCACGATCATGCTCATCAACGGGCCGAGCAGCTCCTGCAGCGGCTCCTGTCCGCTCTCGAGCAGCCGCGCGTGCAGGACCGCGAAGACCGCTCCCACGACGCCTTCGGCGGTCAGCTCCGGCGGTTCGCGCGCAGCGCCGGTGGCGTGCCTGCCGAGGTCGATCACGGCGGCCAGCTCGTCCAGCACGGCGGCCCGGTAGGCCAGCACCCGCTCGCCCGCGCCGAGGGCCTCGACCACGCAGAGCCTGGCCAGCGCCGGCTCCTGATCCATGATCGCGAGCATGCATGCGAGCCCCGCGCGTACGGCATCGCGCCATGCGGGCTCGCGCTCGCAGGCGGCCCGCATGCGGACGCGCCCCTGCTCGATCGTCTGCTGGAAGGCCGCCAGGAAGCAATCCTCGCGGTCGGCGAACACGTCGTAGAAGGTCTTGCGCGAAACCCGCGCGCGAGCGATCACCTGCGCGACCGTCATGCGCGCGTAGCCCACCTCCGCGACCGCCTCGATGGCCGCGGCGATCATGCGGCCGCGCTGGATCTCGGTGACGTGCCCGCGAGGCAGCCTGCTCGGCCCGGGTCGGAGCTGCGGCGCAGCCGTGCGTGTCTGGAATGCAGATGACATCGGTTGCCGCTCTGGTCCCTCTTTCCGCTTTGGTGTCACTCCAAACCCGCTGCGGGGTCATTTGCAGCGGTTTGCGCCAACGTATCCGCCGCCGTCGGGCGGTCTCGCACGCCGGGCGTGGCCGCACAGGTTCCCTACTGCGCGCTTGCCTGTCGAGATGCGTTTCCCACTTCCCCACGCCGCTCGTCGGGCCCGACGGACGAGCGCCGGGGAGGGCTACGATCGTCGACCGGTGGCCGAGGAGCAGACAGCGACGCGGGATCACGGCCCGCTCGCGCGCGCTCCCTCCGCGGGCCTGGTGCTGGGTGCGATCGCATCCGTGCAGTTCGGCGCGGCGCTCGCCACGACTCTGTTCGATCGCGTGGGACCAGGCGGGGCGGTGTTCCTGCGGCTGACCTCCGCGGCCATCATCCTGCTGGCGCTGTGGCGGCCACGGCTGCGCGGACGCGGCCGGCGCGAGCTGCGCCTGGCCGCCGTGTTCGGCCTCGTGCTCGCTGCGATGAACCTCAGCTTCTATGAGGCGATCCAGCGCATCCCGCTCGGCATCGCGGTCGCGGTCGAGTTCGTCGGCCCACTCGCTGTCGCGATCGTGGGATCGCGCAGACGGCTGGACCTGCTGTGGGTGCTTCTCGCAGCCGTCGGCATCATTGCGCTGACGCGCGGCGCGGCCGGCTCACTGAGCGGGCTGGGGCTGGCGCTGGCGCTGGCAGCGGGCGGCCTTTGGGGAACCTACATCCTGCTGAACGCCCGCCTCGGGCTTGCGTTCGAGGGCTCCACCGGGCTGGCGCTTGCGATGTGCGTGGCCGCCGTCGCGAGCGTGCCGGTCGGCATCGCGGACGGCGCGGGAGAGCTCCTCGCACCGGAATCCCTGGCGCTCGGCACGGCGGTCGGGGTGCTCTCCTCGGCGATTCCCTACTCGTTCGAGATGGAGGCCCTGCGCCGGATCGCCGCGCCCGTGTTCGGGGTGCTGATGAGCCTCGAGCCGGCCGTGGCGGCGCTCGCGGGCTGGGTCGTGCTCGGGCAGGGCCTCTCAGCGCGCTCGCTGCTCGGGATCGCGCTCGTCAGCGCCGCCTCGATCGGCGCCTCGCAGGCGAGCGTCAGGGCGGCGGTCGCGCTGCAGTGAGGACCGGGCGCACAAAACCCCCCAAATAGCGGACTCCGGGCGGGACGCGAGGAGACCAATGGTTGCCCTCGCCGGGCCGTCCCCGATAGCGTCGGCGACGAGAGGGGGCGAGGATGTTCGCCAGACAGAGGGCAGCGCGCGAGCAGGCACGACGGGACGCCGAGTGGAGGTCGCTGGTGCGCGCGATCGCGGACCCCCACCACTTCGTCTCAGAGCACGACGAGACGCGCTTCCGCGCCCACCTCGGCGGGCTCGCCGGGACAGAGCAGCTCTCCCCGTCCGAGGAGCTCGCGCGCGCTTGCCGAGCGCGCATCAGCGGACCGAGTGTGCCGCGGCCCGGTCAGGCCGGCATGTGGGCCCCCGACGCCGACGGCCCGCCCGCGCGCTGACCCGGCCTCAGGTGGCCTCGGGGTCCGCCTCGGGCTTCTGGCGCTTGCGGCCCTTCGCGTCAGTGCGCCCGGTGCCGATGCACTCGCGGCAGACGATCCACTTGCCCTGCGGCTCTTCCTCGGGCAGCCACCACGTCCAACCGGCGCCCTTGCACGCCGGGCAACGGTCCTTCTCGGAGATCTGCCTGTCCGTCTGGGCCATCGCCCGCGAGCATACCCGCCACGTCCCGACGTCGGGGCCCGACGCGACGCGAAAGGACTCTCGAGCGATGCCGACCGGGACCGGCAGCTCCGGGTGCGATACGTCTTTGGGGCCTTGACATAGGAGTTGCCGATAGCCGGAATGCGGCTGAGGCGCCGCTCGCCGAGGAGCGCGGCGGGCGTGGCAACCGCTTGTGAAGGGGTTGCAAACAGGGCCGGGGAGAGCCGCCGTGCCCACGCGCAGGCCCGATCTGGCTCTGCGTAGCCAGATCCAGCCCGGACGCGGCGAGACCGCCACGAACTTCCGCGCCAGGGGTTCCCCGCGCTGGCCGCCTGGCCAGGGAAATCGGGTAGAGATTGTGGGCGAACCGGGGCCGCGCATCCGGCCCGTGAGCGCCCTGCGCCCGGGTCCCGCGCTGCGCCGCATTGGTGTAGCGTCGAAGTCCAAGACGCCGCGTTTCGCCACGCGCAACGCGCTGAATGGGGGGGTTATCGTGCCCAAGGTCGTCGGTCGCATCGAAGGTGCTGATTCATGCTGTGAACCGGGGGGTCGCCCTCGCGGCGGCTCGCGCGTGGTGCGGCTACGGCTGCTCGGCGTGGCGCTGGCGGCTCTGCTCGCGCTGTGCGGCGTCGTTTCCTCGCCCGCGCAGGCCTCAAACCAGCGGGAATTCGGCGAAGTGATCGCGACGTGTTCGTCGATCACGTTCGTCTACAGGGGCTTCCCGAACGCGAACAACAACACGGTCAACGAGAAGGTGTACGTGCACGGCGTGCTAGTGGTCACAGACGTCTTTCAGTTCAACGGCCCGACCGGCTCGCACACGATCCCGATCACGGTGCCGCCGGGTCTCGGCCAGGTGGACGGGAAATCGAGCTGGAGCACCAATGGGCTGGTCGGCAGCTATGACGTCTCGACGGCGCTCAACTGCTCCTTCCCGGGGTTCACCCTCGAAAAGCTCCAGAGGATCCAGGGCAGGGGCGAAAGCTTCACCACGTCGACGCTGACCGCGCCGCTCGGCAAGACGATCGAATACGAGATCATCGCGACCAACACGGGCAACGTGCCGCTCACCTTCGGCAAACTCAGCGACACGCACTGCAGTGGGCTCACCGGCGGACCGAGCGGCCCCGTCGGGCCGGGCGAATCGACGATCTACTTCTGTAGCCACGTCATCACCGAAGCCGACGAGCTGAAAGAAAGCTATGAAAACGCCGCCACCCTGACCGGCGATCCGCCGAAAGGCGAGGGGACCGTCCAGAAACACACCTCGAACATCGTGATCGTCCTGTTCTCGAAAGCCCATGAACGACCGAACGGCGAAGTGGAAGCGACGTGCTCGTCGATCACGTTCTTCTTCAGGGGCTTCCCGAACGCGAACAACAACACGGTGACCGAGAAAGTCTACGTGCACGGCGTGCTCGTCACCACGTTCGTGTTCCACTTCAACGGGCCGACAGGCTCGAACACGATCCCGATCACGGTCCCGCCGGGCAACGGCACGGTGGACGGCAAAGCGAACTGGAACACGAACGGCTTCAAAGGCAGCTGGGACGTTAGCGTCGGCGTCAAGTGCCCGGCCGTACCGGCGTTCGGCATCCAGAAGCTGCAGAAGATCGAAGGCAGCGGCGAACCGTTCACGACGGCGCCGCTGACCGGAGCGGTCGGAAAGACCGTGGACTACGAGGTGGTCGTGACGAACACGGGAAACACGACGCTGACCTTCTCCAACTTCATGGACGCACAATGCAGCTCGATCGCGGGCGGACCAGCGGGGCCGCTAGCGATCGGCGCCTCCGCGACGTACACGTGCAGCCACCTGTTGACGCTCGCCAACGCAAACAGTGCCTACGAAAACAGTGCGAGCGTGACGGCCACCCCGCCTGAAGGAGAGGGCTCGCCGCTCAACGGGACATCCAACACGGTCGTCGTCAACGTCCCGTTCGCGCCCGAACCCGGCTTCACGATCGAAAAGCTCCAGAAGATCCAGGGCAGCGGCGAAGGCTTCACCACGGCCAAACTGAAAGCCAAAGCCGGTGAAGAGGTGGAATACGAGATCGTCGTGACGAACACCGGCAACGTGGCACTTACGTTCAGCGGATTCACCGACGCGAAATGCGACGAAGGCACGATCAGCGGCGGGCCGGGCGAAGGCGCCGTGGTGCCGAACGGCTCGACGACCTACTTCTGCGATCACGTGCTCACACCCGCAGACGAAGCCGCGGGCACCTACGAAAACACAGCCACCGACACCGGCACCCCGCCGGAAGGCGACGGCGCGCCGATTACACAGGAATCCAACGCCGTTCGCGTGACGCTGGGAATCGAAACCTAGACGGAGCTGCACGGGGCCTCCGCCCCCTTCAACACCCGCTGAGGGCCCCGTCGCCGGGGCCCACAGCAGTGGTACCCCTGGGTGGCCGAGCCTCGCGCACGGCCACCGGGAGTCTTCTTGCCACGCCTCGCGGGCCTTCGCCACCGCAGGTTCGTCGGGCCGCCCGCCCAGGGCAGCCCGCCTGAGCGGCCCAGGGGGTCTGGTTGTTGATCAACCGGCACCTCGGCTTGAGCGCCTTGAAACTGAGCGAGTGGCCCCGAGAACGCCGAAAGCCCGACGATTAGCAGGGCTTTCGTGAGTACCGCTACCGGGATTCGAACCCGGGTTTCCGCCATGAGAGGGCGGCGTCCTAGTCCCCTGGACGATAGCGGCCCATGCGCGACTGGCCACGAGGCTAGCAAAGCGCGCCGCGGGGAAGCGGGCTATCGGCCTGCAGCGGTCCGGTGCGATATCTTCGCTAGCCGGGCCAGCACGCGGATGTGGCGGAATTGGTAGACGCGCACGGTTCAGGTCCGTGTCTGGGCAACCAGGTGGAGGTTCGAGTCCTCTCATCCGCATGGACTTACCCCGCAAAGCTAGGGTCCTGGGTGCGCGGAGGCGCCGCGTTGGTGGGCCTACGTCGGACCGTGGCATGGCCGCGTCCAACGAGGTCAGTCGGCGATCCCGACGGCGGGCTGCGCCTGAGCAGAACCACGATCAGCCGGGGTTCGAGCACGCAGCCGGCGCAGCGGCGCCGGCGCCCACCAGTTCCACTCCCCGAGCAGCTCCATCAGCGCGGGCACGAGCAGCGCACGGATCACGAACGCGTCGATCAACACGGCGAGTGCCACTCCGAGGCCGAGCTCCTTGATGAAAACCAGCTTCGAGGTCGCGAACGCGCCGATCGCAACGCTGAACAGCAGCGCCGCAGCGGTCACGATCCGTCCCGTTCGCTCGAGCCCCGCCGCGGCCGCGTCGCTGTTGGCGAGGCCGGCGTCGTGCGCCTCCTTGATCCGCGACAGCAGGAACACGCCGTAGTCGGTGGCGAGGCCGAAGCCGATCACGAACAACAGGATCGGCTGCGTCGCGTCCAGAGCCCCGTTGCCCTCGTAGGAGAGCACTCCCTGGAGGTTGCCGTGCTGGAAGATCAGCACGAGGATGCCGAAGACCGCGCTGAGGCCGAGCACGTTCATGAGCACCGCCTTGACCGGGAGCACGACCGAGCCCGTCATCAAGAACAGCACGATCAGCGTCGCGGCGATCACAAGTGACAGCACGAGCGGCAGATGCGATTCGAGGCTGTGCTCGAGGTCGATGAACGCCGCGGTCTCGCCCGCGACGCCGACGTAGGCTGACGCTCGCAGCGCGCGCACTTCACGGACCAGATACTTGGTGGTCGCGCTGTACGTGGGCGCGGACGGAGCGACGTCGAGTAGCGCCAGGTGCGGTCCCGCCGGCTGCGCCGGCGCGACCGCGGACACGTCCGTGAGCCCGCTGACGCGCTCGGCGAACGCGCTCACCTTCGGGGATCCGGCCGGCGATCCGATCACGACCTCGAGCGGCGCTGTGCGCCCGGGCGCGAAGGTGGTACGCAGCGCGTCGTCGACCTGACGCGCGCTCGCGCTCGCGGGCAACACGCCTGCGTTCACGGGCAGGAACTTGATCGATGCGAACGGGATCCCGAGCGCGATCAGCGCTGTGGCGCTGATCGCGGCGATCCTGCCCGGACGTCGCATCACGAACTGCGACAGCCGGTACCAGAAGCCGGCTTGCGCCGGCCGCGCATCGCGGACAGCTGCGCGCTGGAGCCGCTTCGGAGCCAGCGCGTTGACCCGCGGCCCGAGCGCAGCCAGCAACGCCGGCAGCACTGAGAGCGCGAGCGCCGCCGCGATCAGTGCGACGAGCGCGCCCCCGATGCCCATCGAGTACAGAAAGCGCTGCGGGAAGATCGTGAGTGACGCGATCGCCGCAGCGACCGTCAGCGAGCTGAACAGGATCGTCCGGCCCGAGGTCTGCAGGGTTCGCCGCAGCGCCTCGACGCCGAAGCCGCGTACCGCCGACTCCTCACGATAGCGCGAGACCATGAACAGGCTGTAGTCGATCGAAAGTCCTAGCCCCAGCCCGGTCACGAGGTTCAGAGCGAAGACCGAGAGATCGGTGAACTCCGAGACGATCCGCAGAGCGAAAAAGGTCATCAGGATGGCGAGGCCACCGAGCAGGGGCGGCAATAGCGACGCGACCAGCGAGCGGAAGAAGACGAGCGAGAGCAGGAAGATGAACGGAAACGCGAGCAGCTCCGCTTTGGCGAGGTCTTCGCCTACCTGCGTGTTGGCTTGCGCGCTGGCGATCTCTGGGCCGCCGAGCTTGACGTCGTGCTGGGCGGCGAACTGACTCTTGAGACGCTTGGCGTCTTTTTCGAGCGTCGAGTCCGACTTCGGCTTGAAGTAGGCGACGACGTAGGTCGAGAGGCCGTCACGCGAGACCATCGCCGGATCGTGCCTGTCGTAGTAGCTGGACACGCTCGCGACGTCGGGGCCCGCACGGAGCTGTTCCTCGACGCTGCTCACGCGGCGAGACGCGCTCGCGGTCTGGATACCGCCGGTTCGGACGAGCGCGATCACGCCTGGATCGATCTGGCGACCGGCGGCGGCCTGGTAACGGTTCTTCGCCTGCACCGACTGCGTCGAGGGGTCTTCGGCGCTGTAGGGGCTCAGCCGCTTGACGACGCCGAGCCCGAAGGCGCCGGCGATCGGCACCGCGAGGACCGCGGCGAACAGGACCCGGCGGCGGTTGGAGTGAAGGAATGTGGCGAGTCTTTCCAACATGGCTATGCCCTCGCCATCTGCTGGGCGTGGGGGTGCTCGCTCGGGCTTTCGCCCGCGGCTACGACCGTCTCGACGAGGCCGGTCACGACGTCGTAGACATGGCCGGACACGGCGACGCGGGGTGAGATCGCCGGGGCGCTCCGAACGCGCCCTACGTCCTGCCCGACGGTCGCCGCCGGGTCGAGCACGGCGTGCGCGCGCAACGTCGACTCTTCGACGCCGATCCGCTCCGCGTAGCGGCGGCGGAACGTGTCGTCGGCGAACGCGCCCGCTCCGCACTGTGTGTGGTGGACCACGGCGACCTCGAACAGCGGGCCGTCGGGGATGACGCTCTCGACGATCTGGGCGATGAAGGCGACGTCGTTGATCACCTCCCGGGTGACCCTGCCGCCGACGTTGCGGATGACCATCGCGTCGCCGAGGCCGAGGCCGAGGAAGTGTGCGGGGTCGACGCGGGGGTCAAGGCACGTGATCACGAGCAGGCGCAGGTCGGGGAAGACGACGGCGCCCTCCTGGCGGCCAGCGGCGGCGAACGTGCGGTTGCGCTCGAGCGCAGGATCGAAGTTTGCGGCGGTCATGGTTGAACTCCTCGTTGGTCGCGTGAACGCTTGAACTCGAGGATGCGACAGTCCCGGGTGAGTTCTGATCACCCCGACCTAGCTCACCCCCCGGGGGGGCGCTACCACGTGCGGCTAGAGCAGCTCCAGCTCTCGCGCGCGAGCTACGGCGTCGCGTCTGCTCGATGCACCCAGCTTGCGGTAGATGCTCTTGGTGTGAGTCTTGACCGTGTCGAGCGAGATGCCGAGCTCACTCCCGATCTCCCTGGCCGAAAGGCCGCTGGGAAGCAGACGCAGGACCGCGTCCTCGCGCGCCGTCAGCTCGTCGGTGACGACCAAGCCCGCCCCAGAGCGAGACATCACCATCCGGAGCGTACCTTCCGCCTGTGCGACCAGTCGCGGCACGAGCGTGCCCGGTTCGGGCGCGCTCGAAACCAGCTCGCGTGCCTCCAGCACCAGCTCACGTGCCTCGCGGCGCTCGCCTACGTCTTTGAGCAGGTCTGCGAGCGTGACGAGCATGTAGGCCAGCTCGACTATCCCGATGCCGCGCCGGGCAAGCGCCGCCGCTCTCTCCATCTCCGAGCGGGCCGCGCTCAGGCGCCGATCGTGACGAAGTGATCGCCCGCGAGCGACGTGCAACAGGCTGCATTGCCAGTACTCGTCCAGACCACGCGCGCGGACCAGGTCGAAGCCGGCCTCGATCTCGCGGGCACATGCGCGCCAGTCTCCGCAATCCGCCGCGATCAGGGCGAGCTGACCGCGAGCGAACACCGAGACCACCGCGATCCGTTCGCGGTTGAGCTCGAGCGCGGTGGCGAAGAGCTTCACGGCCTCCGCACTTTCGTCGAGCCAGTGCGCCGCGGCGCCCAGGTTGGATGCCGCGAGCGCGTGCCAGAAGGAGCTCCCGTCCAGTGGCGCGAGCTGCATGGCCAGCTTTCGGTTTTCACGCATGTCGCCGAGGCGCTCCCAGGCGGTTGACCGCAGAACGGTCACCTGCTCAGCGAGCTGCGTGTTTCCATCCGGGTTGTGCCTGGGTGCGTGTTCGGCGAGGTCGAGCCACTCGAGTATCTCCTCCCGCTCGCCGACGATCAACGCCGTCCTGGCCTGGGCCAGGCACAGGCGGCCGTCGCCGAGGACGTGGTCGCGGGGCAACGCCTCGAGCCACCGCGCTACCGTTGCTCGCTGTCCCACGTTGGTGAAGGGCAGCCAGTTGGTCGCGATCAGGTCGGAGGCCTCGTCGAGGTCGCCCGCCTCCGTCAGGTGTTTGACTGCATCGGACACGAGGCCAGCGTCGAGGAACCAGCGACCGGCTCGCCGATGGAGCTCCGCCACGGACCCCGGATCTCTTCGTTCGAGCTCGTGATGGAGCAGCTCGCCGAACAGGTGGTGATAGCGGTACCAGTCGTGACTGGGATCGAGCGGGATCAGGAAGTAGTTCGAGCGCTCGATCCGATCGAGCATCGCTCGCGCGCCTTGGCCGCCCGTGACGGCGTCGCACAGAGGGGCGCAGAACCGGTCCAGCGCGCTGGTGGCAAGCAGGAATGCGAGATCCTCATCGGGCTGCTCGGCCAGCATCTCGGCGCCGAGATAGTCGACGATCCTGCGGTCACTGCCCGCGAACGACTCGATGAACGGGCTGACGTCCTCGCGTCCGCGCATCGACAGCACAGCCAGGTAGAGGCCCGCCGCCCAGCCCTCGGTTCGCTCGTGCAGACGCGTGATCATCTCGCCGGTCAGCCCGAGGTTGTGGATCTCGTTGAAAAGCGACTCGGCCTGAACGAGCGAAAAGCGCAGACGGGTGGCGTCGACCTCGGTGAGCTGCCCACGCGCGCGCAAGGTCCCGATGCCGAGCGGGGGCTCCACCCGCGATGTGATCACGACGTGGGCCGTGCTGGGCAGATGCTCGAGGAGGGTCGCCATCCCTCGATGAACCCGCTCGTCGTCGATCGCGTGATAGTCGTCGAGCACGAGCACCGACGGTCCGGCGACGTCCACGAGCTCGTTGATCAGCTGCAGGATGGCGTCGTCGACGAGGGCGACACCGGGCGTATTCAGGAGCGCGAGCGCGGCCTCGCCGACGGCGGGCAGCACCGAGCGCATCGCCTCGACGACATAGGACCAAAATCGCGCAGGATCGTTGTCACCCCCATCCAGTGCAAGCCACGCCACGGGCAGTTCGTCGGCTACGGACGCGCGCCACTGCGCTACGAGCATCGTCTTTCCGCTGCCGGCGGGGCCGTAGACCAGCGTGAGCGGGCTCGACAGCCCGTCCGACAGTGCCTCGATGAGGTTCTCGCGAACAACGAGGCGCGGGCAGCTGGGGGCTTGGAGCTTCGTCTTGAGGAGTGGAGCGACCGGATCGTCTCGAGCGGCCCCAGCACTCGATGTCATACCCACGAGCCTACCGCCGCCGCGGGGGGCCAATCACCCTCCGCGCGAGCGTCGTCCACGGGCGGATGACGATCCGGCGACATGCGCTGAGCGTCGGGGGCACCGTCGTGGCGCCCTCCGACTGCCCTAAGAACGCTGACCCGGGCCGACGGTACGCCCCGGCGCGTCGCGAAGAGACCTGAGTCCCGGCGCTGTCGACCATGCCGGGCCGGAGCCGGCGTTCGAGCGATGGGCGCGAGCGAATGATCCACATCGCCGCTCAAGAGAGCCATCACGACGTGCTGCTTTCCGCTCCCCGACGCCGGTTCAGGTCCGTGTCTGGGCAACCAGGTGGAGGTTCGAGTCCTCTCATCCGCATAGCGCAAGGGCCGCGACTTGCAGGGGTCTAACGAAGCAAGCCGTGCGCCCAGATCGGCTCATGTGTACGGATTGTTGGCGGTTCGCGTTGTGTGAGGCACTTTTCGAGATGAGTGCCCGAAACCGTTCGTCACGCCCTTGAGCGCGGGGACTCAAGCTCGTGTCGGTCGATCTCGAACCACACGCATGCGGCGTCCCTGCCGTTATCGATCGACCAGCGATCTGCGAGCTCGTCGAGCACCAGGTCGAAGCTCGGCACGCCGCCATCGACGGGCAGCAGCATGAGCTCCCGCGGCACCTTCAGCTCGACCCGCACGGTGGCGCCGCGAAGCCACACGCGCAGTTCGCCGGCCTCCAAGAAGACCGAGGTTCCGCGCCGCACGATCGGTGTGACCAGCTCGCTCGTGAGCAGCATGACCGCTTCCCGCAGCTCGGGCGAGCGGTCACCGCGGAGCAGGTCGCGCACATAGTTGCGGGCCGCCCGCGGCGCGTCGAGGTTGAGGTCGAGCAGGACCTCGAAATCCGGGCGAAGGCGGGCGATCGACTTCCTGGTGGCCCCCTGCCGCCTGGTGATCCTGTTGCCAAAGGCTCTGCCACGGAATGACAGCCGTCCCAGGACGTCGGTCAGCTCGAACAGGCGTTGGGCCTGTGGCTGTGCGCGGCTGAGAGAAAAGTCGCACCCTTCGCGCTCGCAGAGCTGCCTGCTGGCCAGGATCACGCGAAGGCCGCTTGAGTCGATGAACGAGAGCTCGTGGAGGTCGAGCACGACCTCCCTGGCACCTGCGCGGCAGAGCTCCTCCACGGCTGCCTGCAGCGTGGGCGCGGTGGCGGCGTCGAGCTCGCCGACGAGACTCAAGGTGTGGCAGCCATCCCGCGCGTCGTCCTCGAGTCCGAGTCGGATGGGCGGTGTCACAGCGCGTGCGCTATCGCGATCAGCGCGTGTCGCCGGCCCGGTGAACCCCGAGCGAGCCGTCGAGCACGAGCACCTCGACGGTGATGTCGGGGCGCATCTCGCTGGCGCTTACGCGCACGCGCCGGCCCGTGATCCGCTCGACCCCCGCGACGAGATCGTCGCGCATCGACCGCTGGAACGCGCGTCGCGTGCCGAGCACTAGCTCGCTCATGCCGTCGCGCACGAGCCGCTCCTCGCCCTTGGTGAGCGTGTCTTCGAGAACGACTGTGATCACGTCGCCGTTGAGGTAGGTGCGCGCCTTGGGCCCGTGTCCGATGTACTCGCCAACGAGGCTTCCGACCAGGTCAGAGACGGCAGTCGCGGGTTCGAGGTCGGTCAGCGCCGGCGAACGCGGATCGGGAGGGCCGCCCCCCGGGATCGGAGCGCCCCGAGTAGTCGCTGCAGTGTCGCGCCGGGACCATCGCGACGCAATGCCCGCCTGGGACACCATCGCCCCACGCGCCCGAGGCCCGCGCGGGCGGCGCCGTGACCAGATCCGTGCGCGCCGCAGTCCGCCGCCGCCGTCGCCGCCCGCCTGGATCGCCTCGCGCGAAGGCGCGAATGTCAGGACCCTGCGCAAACCATCCATTCCGAGTTTCCCCCATCGTCGCCGGCGAACCCCCGCGCCGGACCGCCGGCCCAGCTGCGGCCAGTGCGAACTACCCGACTAGGCCGGAGCTAAACTCGCCGCGTATCGAAGGTCCGTTCGGCGAAACTGGCGGTTCTGAGGGGGCCCGGGCGGCCCCGATGTCGGTAGCCGCGCGGCCGCACAGACAGCGATCGCGATCTTCGGGCATGCGGGCCCATTCCGTCGGCGAGAACACCGTTCCATGACAGCGACTTCGGGAATGAAGCCACCGGGATCGAACCGCTGACCTCCTGCTTGCAGAGCGCGCGGTCAACCCGCTCGCTTCGTCCAGGACGCCGCCCACGCCGTCGGGAGCCTCGCCGATGCATGCACGGTCATCCGGAGGCCATGGACCGAGGCCGAGCCGCCCTACCCCGACAACGCCGCACAGTGGGTCAGCGACGACCTCATCGGGGCATCGGTCACCTAGCCGGTGGAGGCAACGAGTCCGTGCCAGGTGGTTTGGGTGATGGCCTCGACGAGCGTGGCGCGGGGGACGTCGCGGTGCTCGAGCCACCACAGGGCCAGGCCGGTCATTCCGGAGCGCAGGAGCTCCGCGACAGGCATGATCAGCTCGGGTGCAAGCGTCAGTCCGGGCTCGGCTTTGAGGAGGCCCGCGATGGCGGTACGGGCGGTGTCGCGCATTGTTGCGTGGAAGGCGCGAATCTCGGGATCGCCGGTGACGTCGGCGAACAGCATCGCCCAGGCGAACGGATGGGCTTCGACGTAGGCGAACCAGCTGTCGGCGACGGCGGGAACACGCTCAGCGAGCGGCCCCGCCTCTGTCATGCCCTCAGCGAGGGTGCCCAGCAGCTCGTCGCGATGAGCAGCAAGCAGCTCGAGGTAGAGATCCTTCTTGGAGGCAAAGTGACGGTAGACAATCGGCTTGGTAACGCCGACCTGCGCGGCCAGCTCGTCGAGTGAGGCGTGGTCGTAGCCGCGCTGCGCGAACAGCTCGCTCGCAGCGGTCACGAGCGTCGCGCGGCGCTGGGCCTTCGGGAGTCGTTGGGTTGCGCTTGACATGTTACTCGCCGGTAACTATACTAGGCGGACCCGACAGAGGAGCGTCATGACCGAGTTTGTTCACGATCCCGTGCGCCGGCAGCGTCTCGGCTTCCACCGAGACGGCGACGTCCTGCACGCCGAGGTGTGGGCGGCACCCGGCAGCGATGTTCCCGCGCACTACCACCCTGCCCAGGAGGAGCGCTTCGAGGTGCTTGCCGGCAGAGTGCGCTTCACGATCAACGGGAAGCGAATCAACGGCGGCCCCGGCACACGGCTGGTTGCGCCGGCGGGCGTCACGCACTCGTTTCGCAACACCGGCGACGTCGAGGCGCATCTGCGAGCTGAGGTCGAGCCGGCCCTGGAGCTGCAGGGCTTCCTCGAGGAGGCGGCGGCGCTCGCCCGCGCCGGCCGGTACACGCGCCGCGGCCTACCGCGACGACCGGGCGCAATCGTCGATCTCGCCGATCTGATGGTCCGCTATGCAGACACCACCGTGATGGCATTCCCGCCGCGAACGATCCAGCGCCTCACGGTTTCGCCGCTCGCACGCCTGCGACGCAAGCAGGCGTGAGATGTCTGACGAGCCGACACTCTACGTCTGCTGGGGACTGTTCCGCACCCCGCGGCCCGGCCATCCCTGCCGCAACGCCTACCACGCCCTCATCACCGCCGGACACACACCTGAGGTGGTGCGCTGCTACGGCTGGGGACTGCTTCCCCCTTGGCTGAACCGGTCGCGCGGACGGCGCGACGTCCGCCGCCTCACCGGGGTCGGCTGGGTGCCAGTGCTGCTCACGCCCAACCGCAGGGTGATAGCCGGGAGCCAGGCGATTATTGCTTGGGCTACCGCCTGAGCATCTGGCCGGCAGGGTGTCCGCCTCTGACGCTCCGATGCCGGCGTTCACGCCGGACGCATTGGCGCTGCGACGCATGACATTAGTGACCGCGGTCCTAGTGGTCGCGCAGACCGGCCTCGGAATGGTCGTGAATCTCTATGTGACAGTTCCGGTTCATCACCCCGGGGTGAAGCCTGCGCACTACTTCGTGGGCTCCCTTCAAAGCGTCGCCTGGGCCGTCGGCGATGGCGCTGTGGCCCTCGCGATCCATGCGACCCTCGGCCTGGCGCTCGTCGCCTTCGCGATCTGGGTTGCTGTCCGCGCAGTCGCACTGCGACGGGGCTGGGTGGCGCTCACCTCGGTGCTAGGAGCGCTGTTCGTGGTCGGGGCAGGTTTCAACGGAGCGAGCTTCCTCGATTTCAATGACAGGGTCAGCTCGCTGCTCATGGCCCTGCTGGCCTTGGGTGCAATGTCCTGCTATCTCGTTGGGCTCTACTTACAACCAAGTCGACAGTAGCGAGGCTGTTGCCCTATCACGTCGCATAGCCGCTCGTGGTCAGGGCCTAGCACGAGCGAGCCCTCTCGCTTGCCGTGTCTGGGCCACCAGGTGGAGGTTCGAGTCCTCTCATCCGCATCGAAGGGTTGCCGGCAAACAGGCTGGATTCTCGTCTCGCTGCGGGTCGTGCGCGCTTGACGAGGCGGGCCGTGGCGCGAGCTGGGCGCAGATCGCGCGCGTCAGGCCATCACGAAGGCGTTCTTGAAGCCTGCGCCGATGGCCGTCCGTTGGTCCATGCACGGCCGCCCGCCCGTAGCATGAACGTCGTGCCGTCGTCTCCGGCTCGTCGTCGGAGCGGAGGCCTCGATCCGCCGCCATCCTGCCCGTTTCCAGCGGCGTCGCCGGCGCCCAACGTGGACGCTAGATGAGGTCGCGGCGCACGAGCGTGATCTTGACAACCGGCCTGCATGCGACCGGCTCATACCCCTGCTCGCGTAGGTGCGCAATCAGCTTGCGGGCGTCTGCGACGGTGCCCGTGTGGTGAAGCTGAACCGCCAAGACCTTGACGCCGAGCGCACCCAGGTCGATGGTCGGCAGCACCTCGTACTCGCTGCCCTCGATGTCCAGCTTCAGGAGGTCGACGTGCTCGTCCCCGAGCTCGCTCATCAGCGACGGCAGCGTCCTGCCGGGAAGCTCCACGAAGTGGTGCGAGTCATACAGGCCCGCGGCGGAGACGGATTGACTCTGGGGGTCATGGGAGACCTGCATTCGAATCGGGCCATCGTCGACAGCGATGGCGGCGTGGTGGGCGCTGAAGCCGGGCGCCCCGCCCGCGTCGACTTGAGCCCTGTCGACAAACTCGGCGACCGCGTCGAAGCAGCGAACCTTCACGCCGTAGCGCTGGATCAGCTCGAGATCAACCGTGACGTCGCCGCCCGCGCCAACGAGATAGCACGTCCAGCAGGATTCGATCAGCTCGCCGGGTAGCGTCCAGCCGCCGTAGGCGCTGCCGAGCTCGACTAGGCCAGGCATCTCTGTCAGCGCGACGCGCGGGGCAACCCGCTCAAACCAGCGGCGGCGCAGCGCACTCTGCAGCTTCGCCGGGCGGAGCTTTGCGAGCAGTGATCGCGGCCGTTGCGCCGCGACGGGGACGGCGGGGGCCTCCGCCGTGGAGGAGCCTCCGGGCGCTGGTTGAGCTCCCGGGAGGGCCAGTCCGTAGGCGCCGTCCATGCGCATCGGCTCGGGTCGATCTGGCTCGGGATAGGCTGGCAAGCCGGCGTCTCCTGGGATCGAGTCGGATCGATCCCGGTTGGGTCTCTCCAGTTGGCATCGACCGAATCCAGGCGGTGCTTGAGCCGGCCCAGCTTCCGGAGCTCACCTGGTGCTGTGCCAGCGCGGCCGCGGACATCGTCTGAAATGCGAGCCAGCCGTCGTCACGCACTGCCTCGAGGTCGTGGGCCTCGACAGCGGCGCGAAACGGGATCATTGACTGCCTCCTGACTTGGATTGGACGGGTGCTTGCTCGCGCTGCAGGACTGGCTTTACGGTGGGATCGAGGAACGCCTCCGCAGCGTGCTCCCACCCTGAGACACGGGTTGTCACGAGATCGGGGCGGTAGCCACCGCCACGCAGAAGCGCGAGCACGTGTGGAACGCTCATCCGCACATTCGGGCGGCCGGTGTGGAAGTGAATGTCGTTGTAGTACATCTCAAACAGCGGCATCCCGGTGAGCTCTTGCAGGTAGATCGCGGGCGACGTGCAGTGGCCTCCCGGTCCGGTGGAGCGGATCGCGCACTGCAAGCCGGCCTCGACTCCGCTCGCATCGACGGTCACCCTGAATGTTCCGGCAGTGCGCGGCGGCTCACCGGCTAGGACCTCTGCGCCCATCGCCTGTGCAACCTCGAGCCGATCGGTGTCGTGATCTACGTATAGGACGCGGGATGCTCCGAGCGCCCTGGCGATCGCGACGACCTGCAGACCGATAGTTGCCGCCAGGCCCCCGACGACGAGCACCTCGCCGCCCGGCCATTCAGTCAGGTAGGGGCCGACGCAGCGCCATGCATCGAGCGCGGTGTCAGCGACGGAAACCGCCAGCACGGGATCGACTCCGTCGGGAAGCCTGGTGAGCATATGCTCGGCGAACGGCACGCGTAGACGGTCGGAGAGTGCGCCACCCCACTCGCCGTCCCTGCCCATGCCGAAGGCCGAGCGGTAGGGCACGCGCTGGCAGCTGGCGGTTCGACCGTGGCGGCACATCACGCAGCATCCGCAGGAGATCTGGGCGGCCACGACGACTCGATCGCCAATCTGCAGGTCGGCCGCGTCGTCGGCGAGGGCGATCACCTCGGCGATCGTCTCGTGACCGAGTGGGAAGGGGCCCGGAAGCGGCAGGACACCGTTGAGGAACGCGGCGTCGAGGTCGCAACGTCCGACCACGAGCGGACTCACGATCGCGTCGCCCGGGGCCACCAGCTCCGGCTCCGGCACGTCCCACACCTCCAGCTTCCCCGGTTCGATGAAAGTCACCTGGTTCATGTCCTGCCCTCCCTTTGTGGTGTGCGTCTCGGCGTGCGCCGGACCGTTCGAACTCGTGCCGCCGCCCTTGGCATGGTTGCGCGAGCGACCGCTTCGACGGCGTCGGCGACCGCCCGGGGATGCTCGTAGGTCTGCATGTGTCCCCCAGCGAGCAGGACTAGGCGTGCGTCAGGGAGTGTCGCGGCGAGGCGGCGCCCGTAGCTCGGGTTGACGAGACGGTCGGATTCGCCTTGGATCACAACCGCGTAGGTCCTCACCATGGCGAGCCTTCGATCGACGCCTTCGATGACGCCCTTGGCGGCAAGCTGCTCGCCCGCGAACGCGTCGAGATTCCCGGACGTCATGTTGATCGCTAGCAGCCGTCGGAGATGAGCACTCGCCACGGGGTCGGGAGAGAACGCTTCACGGTCGCCGCTTTCGGCCGACAGCTTCCTGAACAGCTGCGAGAAGGTCACATCTGCGAGCTGGCGGACCACCGGCAGCTGGAGAACTTGGACGAGGTGGGCCTGGAACGTAGCCGTGCCGCTTGGCTGCTGTCCAGCAGCGGCCGCGTCGACGAGCACGAGCCCGGCGACCTGCGCGGGGTAGCGCTCTGCGTATCCGAGCGCTACGGTGCCGCCGTAAGAATGCCCGACAAAGATCGCGCGCGCGATCCCCAGCCGCGCCAGCAGTTCGTGGATGACTTCTAGCTGACGAGCAAACGGCACATAGCCGCCAGTCGAGTAGCCGAAACCCGGCCGGTCGATTGCAATCGTGCGGTGACCGACCAGCAGCGTGGTCATCGCATCGAAGTCATCTGCAGTCCCCGGCAGGCCGTGCAGCAGCACGACGGCGAGACCGTTCCCTACCCGTTCGAGATAGTGAATTCGCAGGCCGCCGACCGTTACGAGGCTGCCGGTCGGCGTGGGCTCTGCGGGAAGGCGACCCCAAGTCCAGTTGAGCACAACAACGGCCGCAAGGAGCACTACAAGCGCCACGAGCACCCAGCGCAGCACCCTGCGCGGCAGGGTAGGACGCGGCGTCGGTGCTGTTGATGCGCTTGGGTCGGACATCAGACGTCCCGCTGCGGTTTGGTCGCGAGGAAGAGATAGCGGTTGACGCTGAAGAAGTATTCGCCGCGGGATGCAAGCTCACGCAGGTCGGCAGCCCACGCCTGGACCTCTTCTGCCGCGACTCCTATCGCGCTTGCACCGAGGTGCTCGATCTGAAGGTAGCTGTACGAGTTCTGATGCCCATTCGGATCAAAAATCGTGAACGCGTCGCGCCGGGCCACCTCGAAGCCCGCCTCGCGCAAGCATCGTGTAAGAACGCGCGGAAGATGCGGGTCGGCGACGCGTCGCCGCCATCCGTCTAGCACCCGGCCCATCCGGGCGTCGTCGCTCGAGCGCCATACGACCGAGTCCCAATCGGTGTCAAGGATCACGACCCGCCCTCCAGTTCGCAACACTCGGTAAAGCTCGCCCAGCGCGTCTGCGAGCGGCTCGACGAACTCATAGACCTGGGTCGCAACGGCCGCGTCGAACGCGTTGTCCTCAAACGGCATGGGTACGCCCTTCAGGTGGACGAACTCGACATCGGGTCGGTCGGCGAGCGCGAGCATCTCCTCGCTGACGTCCGCGCCGCAGACTCGGCCGGTCGACCCAACGGCCTCAGCGAGCTCTGCCGCCAGATGCCCAGGACCACAACCGACGTCGAGAACTCGCGAACCGGGCTCCGGCGCCAAGAGATCAATGACTCGCCGGCGCTGGTCCTGCATCTCGACGGTCTCGCTGAGGGCCACGATGCGCCGTGCCGGGGCCTCGTCGTAGCGCATCGTGCTGCTCATGTAGAGCGCGCTTCCCACGTCTCGGGCGCCCCGCGCCGGACGGCCGGCGCTGGCGCATTTGGGGGGTTGTAGGGGGCGATCCGTGGATGTGGCACCGCCGCTATCCTTTCGCTTCGCTAATCAAAGCAACGAGGATAGCTTTTGTTTCCGCAGCACGCAAGCGGGCGAACTTTCGCCGAGGCACTTCTCAGGCAGCCGCTGATGCGAAAGCACCCAATCAATCCTGCGCTACCGGGCGCCCTGCCCGTGGCCCCAGGACGGGCGACCAGCCATGGTTCTGCTCGACCTGCTCGGTCGACGATCGGCGCTGCGGGTGCTCTGGGAGCTGCGCGAGGAAGGGATTCCGACGTTCCGCGAGCCGCCGGGCGCTATGAGGTCCGCTCGACGACGTGGCCAGCCGGAGCGCCATGTCAGCCGCCGAAGCCCTCGTGGTCGCTTCACGTGATCACGTCGGCAACGACTCAACCAGCGTGATCGCGGCCTCCCGCGCGGCGTGGCGGTGCTCATCTTCGCTCACCCCCTGCGCGACAATCGCCCAGTGGCCCTCGACGAGAGCCGCCAGCGCGTAGGCGACGCGAGCGACCTCCGAAGTGGAAGCTGAGGGCCGGGCGCTCTGGAGCTCGCCCTGAAGCTGGGGTAGCCAGCGCTCGAGCCACAGCGAGCGCAACAGCACGCCGACACGCGGCTCCCTACACGCCAGCGCTATCAGCTCCTGCCATATGGCGAGATCTGCGGCGCTCCCGTAGAAGCTCGGGCCGAACGCGGCGCCGACACGCTCGAGGATGTCGCCCTCCCCTGCCAGCAACTGCTGGTCGCCGTAGGCCGCGACGACGACCCCGATGAAGGCGTCGACGAGGCTGTCGCGGTCGCGGAAGTAGTGGAAGACGAGCGTGCGCTGCATCCCGGCCTCCTCGGCGACTGCGCTCACCGTCGCGTTCGCGAGACCCTCGCGCGCCGCCACCGCATGCATGGCGAGCATGATCTCGCCCTTGCGCGCGTCCGCCTTGCTTGGTCGGCCGATCTTGTTTACTGTCACGACAGTCAATTCTACAGGAGGTTCGGATGAAGGTTCTTGCGATCGGCGGCAGCGGGACGATGGGCCGCTACGCGTGTCGGCTGGCGGTCGGCTTCGATGCAGTCGAGCTGCTCACCGTCACCGACATCTCGCTCGACCGCGCCGCGCGCTTTGCCGCAGAGCTCGGCGAGCCGGCTGTCGGCCTGCAGCTCGACGTGCGCGACGAGCAAGCGCTGCGGGCGGCACTGAGCGACGCCGACGTGGTGCTCAACACCGCTGGTCCCTTCTACCGCTTTGGCGCAAGCGTTCTGAGCGCCGCGATCGACGCGGGCTGCCACTACCTCGACATCTGCGACGACTGGGAACCGACACTCGAGATGCTCACGCTCGACGAGCAGGCCCGGGAGGCCGGCGTCACAGCGATCGTCGGGATCGGCACGAGCCCCGGCATCTCCAACCTGCTCGCGGCGATCGCCGCCGGCGAGCTTGACCAGCCCGAGCGCATCCTCACCGGCTGGAACATCGACGCGACGCAGCCAGAGCGCAACGGCAGCAGCGGCGCTAACGCGGCGATCATGCACGGCATCCGCCAGATGACGGACACGATCCGGGTCGTGCGCTCACGCTGCGAGGTCGACGAGCGTCCCTTGCGAGCCGTGCGCGTCGACTACCCCGGTGTCGGACCAAGGCGCGCCTACACGTTCGGACATCCCGAGCCGCTGACGCTCACGCGGTCGCTCCCGCAGATCCGAGACAGCTTGAACGTCACCCACGGCATGCGCGTCGTAATCGCGTTCATGCGCGCGATGCGAGTGACGGTCGAGCGCGGGCTGATGAGTGCCGAGCGACTCGCGAGGATCGCCGAGCGGGTCGAGCTGGCGCTGCCCGCACCGAAGCCCGAGCAGCTGTTCAAGCCGACTGGCCTGCCGCCGATCTACGCGCTTGTGAGCGGACGGCACGAGGGCCGTGACGCATCGGTGGCCGTGGCTCTGACAGGGTTCCCCGGCCTGTCGATGGGCGCACTTACCGGCACTCCGCTAGCGGTGGCGTTGCGGTTGCTCTGCGAAGACGCGATCGAGCGACGCGGGGTGCTCCCGCCGGAGGCAGCGATCCAGGCGCACGACTTTCTGACTGCGCTGTCCGAGCACTGCGTCGGGAGCCCATCCCCGGATCAAATGATCGTGCTCACGCGCTCGTGGGACGCCGACGCGACGCGCGTGTACCGCGACGCGGTCGAGTCGGCGCAAGCGCGAGTAGAACACGGCCCCGACGTCCTGCGCCCGGACCGGGCGATTAGGTGACTACCGTCACGTGCCCGGTGCGTGCGGGTCGGGGGCCAGCCCGTTGCGGTATGCGTAAGCAACAGCCTGCGCGCGGTCGCGCGCACCGGTCTTCGCGTAGAGGTGGTTGACGTGACTCTTGACGGTCGTCTCGCTCACGGTGAGGCGCTCGGCGATCTCGGCGTTTGAGAGACCCTCGGCGATGGGAGCTAAGACCTCCGCCTCGCGCGGCGTCAGATCATCCGGCAAACGCGACTTGTCGGGCGGCGTCCACTGCAGCGGCCCGGTGCGGGCGATCGAGTTGACGAGATGGTGCTGGACCGCGGGGTCGATCGCGGCCTCGCCGCGAACCGCAGCGCCAAGTGCGTCGCGGATCTAACACCAACGTCGATGATCGTTAGCGACCCGGCACCGCACTGGGCGCCGGCTGGCGCCCAGTGCGCGTACGGTCGAGGCGAGTCCCGCGTGGCAACAGTTTGGCCCGTGTCCAGGACCGACAGGGATGGCCACGCAGCAACCCCTTGACAGCGCCTGCGTGACCGGATATAAGGGCCCTCAGCCCGTTTCGGGCTGAAATTGGGAGTGGGGAGGCACCGCCATGCGCATGAGCTTGAGGACCGCAATTGCAGCGGGGATCGCTTGTGTGGTGATGTCGCTGGCGGCGTTCGTGGCTCAGGCCGGCGCGAGCCAGATCGTGGAATTCGAAAAGGAAGCCGCCGTCGCAGCGAACGGCACGATCCCTCCGGTCCCGGCCAAACCGCTCGAAGAGGTCAAGGAAGTCTGTGGCTCAGAAACGGCCACCTGGGGCAGCGAACTGCTCACCACCGCCCCCGGCGCAATCAAGGTCCCGAACGAGTGGAGCGACATCGTTCCGGGCAAGGAAATGCAGATCTCAGGGACGATCACGAGCGTGGTCTACAGCACCTTCGATGTGCCGATCGACCACCCGTTCAGCACTGACTTCACCTTCAACGTCAGGCTCGACGAACCGTACTGGAGCCTCGCCAGGCAGCTCGGCCCGGGCGAATCCGAGGGCGCTGAAGGGAACGAGGGCGAAACACATGAAATCCACGTGGAGCTCGAGTCGGGCGCCCTCAGACACGCTCTTCCGCAGAAGGAAGGGCCAGTCAGCGGCGAGCCATGGGGACTCCTGCCCTCCGAACCGCCGGAAGCGACACTGAGCGGCGAAGCGCTCGAAGGCCTCGAAACCGGCGACCTGCCACACGAAGGTGATCGCATCGCGATGAAGGGTCGCTGGATCATCGACTGTGGTCACAACGACTTCCACTCCGAGTTGCACCCGATCACCTTCATGGCCTTCGGTCACGAAGAAGGCGCGAAGACGAAGGTGCACGTGCTGGCCAACCCCTACCGCGTCACGCAGCTGTATGGCCGCGGAACGAGCGAAATCGATCCCAAAGTGGTAAAAGGCAAGCCCTTCCCGACAGGCCTTGAAGAAGCGGTGGAAACACTCGTCAAGAACTCGCTCTTCAGGTCGGGGTCCTCCCCGCTGGCACTGCTCGTGGGCATCGAACGCACCCTCCCCTCGACGACACCCTTCCAAGTGTGTGCCCCAGCAGGCGGGTCAAGAGGAGCACTAGCCGCGTTCAGCTTCGTGAAGCGGGCCGGGGTGACGATCGCCGTCAAACGCCCCAATGGCGGCCAGTGCGCGACGTTCAGCGCGACCGTCGACCCCGCAAGATACAAAGTCCTCGAACCGCGTCCTCGCGCGTGCGCGATGCCCTGGCCCTGGCTGAGCCAGAAGATCGCCGAATCGCTGGATATCGTCGGCGTCCGCAGCAACGAGGTCGAGCGGATCACCGTCAACGCCACAGGCGGCACGTTCACGATCACCTACGGGGGCGAAACCACGGGGCCGATCAACTACAACGCCTCGGCGACGGAAGTGCAGGAAGCACTCGACGCGCTAGCCGGCCTCAAAAACCCCGGAAACGTCACGGTGATCGGCGGTCCGGGAGGAGCGGGTGGCGGCACGCCGTATACGCTGATCTTCGGCGGCGAACTTGCCGAACAGTCCGTGACGCCGGTTACCACCAACCGCTCCGGGTTGACCGGCGGGGCCAAACTGGCCACCGTCGTGGTCGTAAGGCCGGGCGGGCCGCTCGACCTACGCAGGTTCATCCTCAGCGAGATCGAACAGCAACAGAAGGCGGCGCTCGAAGGAGCCGGCCTGTTTGCGGGCATCTCGAGGATTGAAGCCAACATGGCCTTGAACCCGCAGGCAGCGTGCTTGGACCCGTTGTCCGCGCCGGCGCTCCCTGAAAAAGGGCTAACGGCCAACAACAGCCAGGCCTTCCCCTACTACGGCGAGGTTACGGTCGAACGACGGTAGACGGCTCGCGCCCGCGCTCACCGCTCCAGCAGCACGGCGGGGTCCGGCCAGGCGTATCGCAGCTTCGCCGGCGATCCGGTGAGCCGACTGGCGACCCCGCCTGGCGGCGAGACCGCAGCTCGCCCACGCGGCTGCCGCTGTCGAGTTCGCCCTAGCCGTAGGCTCACGGGCCAGCCGCGCTCGCCGCGCCCGCAGCGTGCCAGATGAACGCGTCCTCGAGCGACGGCGCCATGAACCGCATGTGCGGGGTTCCCATTCCCGCGAGCAGCGCCAGGGCCTCCCGTTCGACGCTGCTCGGCTCCTCCCCGCCGCCGAAGGGCACGTGCGTGCGGCGGCCGTGCAGCGCGGCTTGCGGCCAGCGCAGCTTCAGGCGCCGATAGACGCTCTGCCAGGGCTCGGCGTCGACCTCGAGGATCCGCAGGCCGGTCCCGGCGACCAGCCCGGCGGGCGTGTCGACCGCCACGAGTCGCCCGGCGATCATCAGCGCGACCCGATCGCATAGCTCGGCCTCGACCATCGCGTGCGTGGTCACGAGCACGGTGGTGCCTGCCTTGGCCAGCTCGCCGATCAGGCTCCAGAAGTTGCGCCGTGCGCGCGGGTCCACGCCGCTGGTGGGCTCGTCGAGGAACACCAGGCGCGGGTCGTGGAGCACCGCCGCCGCCAGCGCAGCCCGCTGGCGCAGCCCGGTGGGCAGGCCCGCGACCGCCGTAGCGCGTGCCTTTGCGTCGAGCGCCAGCTGGTCGCACACGGACTGCACCCGAGCGGCGTCGGCGCCACCGTAGACGCTGGCGTAGAACGTCAGGTTCTCCTCCACTGTCAGCTCCTGATACAGCGAGAAGCGCTGGGACATGTAGCCGATCTGCCTGCGGATCCGCTCGCGCTCGCGCACCAGGTCGAGCCCGAGCACCGTCGCCGACCCTGCGCTCGGGGCGTAGAGCCCACACAGCAACCGGATCAGCGTTGTCTTGCCCGCGCCGTTGGGCCCGAGCAGGCCGAACACCTCCCCCGCCGCGACCTCGAGCGCGACGCCGTCGACGGCCGTGAACGCCCCGAACCGCCGCGTGAGCCCGCGCGTGACGATCGCGCTCATGCCATCGTCGCCAGGAACGCCGCTTCCAGGCTGGCGTGCTCGCCGCGCAGCTGCTCGGGCGTGCCCTGCGCGACTACCCGCCCCTCGTCGAGGTAGACCACGCGCTCGCAGCGCTCGACCTCGTCGAAGTAGGCGCTCGCCAGCAGGATCGTGGCGCCGTCGAGGTGCAGCCGCTCGATCAGCTCCCAGAACTCGCGCCGCGAGAGCGGGTCCACGCCCGTGGTCGGCTCGTCCAACAGCAGGATCGCGGGCCCGTGCAGCAGCGAGCAGACGAGCGTGAGCTTCTGCTGCATCCCGCCGGAGAGCTCGCCGGCAGGCCGGTCGCGGTGGGCGCCGAGCCCGGCGAATGCCAGCAGCTCCTCGGCGCGTGCTGCCAGCGACTCGCGGTCGAGCCCGTAGACGGCGCCGAGGAAGGCGATGTTCTCCGCCACGGTGAGCTCGGCGTAGAGGTGAAAGCCCTGCTGGGCGAAGCCGAGCCGCAGCTGCCCCTCGTTGCCCGGCTCCACCGTGCCGCCGTCGGGCCGATAGAGCCCCGCGATGCAGCGCAACAGCGTGGTCTTGCCCGCACCATCGGGCCCTACCAGCCCAACCAGGTCTCCGGCCGCCACCTCGAGGTTCACGCCGTGCAGCACCTCGGCACCCCCGAGCCGCTTGCGCAGGCCGCTGAGCAGGATCTCAGCCAAGCTGCTTTGAGAATCGGCTCGTGGCGAGCGCCACGAAGAACACGGCCATGCCGGCGAGCACGCTCACCTGCAGCCACAAGTCGGCGATCGTGCTGCCCTTCAGGAAGATCCCGCGCACGATCGGCAGGAAGTAGGTCAGCGGCAGCGCGTAGCTGATCCAGCGCACGCCCCACGGGATCGAGGCCAGCGGGAACACGAACCCCGACAGCAGGATCTGGGGGATGATGATGAACATCGCGGTCTGCAGCGCCTGCTGCTGGTTCTGCGCGACCGTCGAGACCAGCAGCCCGATGGCGAGCGTCGAGGCCAGGAACAGCGCGGTCAGCACGAGCAGCAGCGGCACGCTCCCGCGCAACGGCACGCTGAACACGAGCAGTCCCACGGCGAGGATCAGGACCAGGTCCAGGAACGCGATCGCCAGGTAGGGGATGATCTTCCCGAGCATCAGCTCGAGCCTCGACAGCGGCGTGATCATCAGCTGCTCCAGCGTGCCGCGCTCGCGCTCGCGCACCACGCCGAGCGCGGTGATCATCACGCCGACCTGCACCAGCAGGAAGCCGATCAGGCCTGGCACCATGTAGTCGGCGGAGCGTAGGCCGGGGTTGTAGAGGGTGAGGATCGGCAGCGGGCGCACGCTGTTCGCGCCCGCCGACAGGCGCTGGAGCTCGCGCAGCGCCGTGGAGGCGGCCAGCAGCTGGCTGCCGTCGACGAGCGCTCCCACGGGACGTCCCTGTGCGTCGACGAGCACCGCGACCAGCGTGGTGCCGCGCTTGAGATCCTCGCGCGCCGCCGCGACGTCAGGCGCGACGGCGCTCGCCACCGTGAACGCCCCGCCGAGCGCCAGCGTGCGTCTCAGCACCGGGGAGTCGTGTGCCACGAGCTCCGCACGGATGTGCTTGACGTCGAAGGAGGCCGCGTAGCCGAACACGAGCAGCAGCACGACCGGCATCCCCACGATCAGGCCGAGGGTGCGCCTGTCGCGGCGGAGCTGCAGGAACTCCTTGCGCACGAGCGCCATCAGGCGCGAGGACGAGATCCCGGCCGGCTTCTGTGTTGTGGCCTGCGTGGCGGCTACCCGTCGAGCGGATCGCGGGCCAGGCCAAACGGGCTGCCCTCCGAGTCCCTGCAGACTGCCCACCGCTCGCCAGGGTGGATCACGCTGCCTCCGAGCTGCGTCACCCGCTGCAGCGCGGCGGCGAGATCCGCGACCTGGAAGTAGGGCAGCGAGAAGCTGTCCCCGGGACCGCGTCCGCGCTCGTGGAGGCCGAGCGCCGGCTCGCTGCTGCGCGTCTGCCAGCCGGCGCCCTCGGACGGCTCGCGCGCACTCAGCTGGACCCCGAGCAGCGCCGACCAGAAGCGTCGTGCGCGCTCGGGGTCGTCGGCGGGGAACTCGATCAGCGACGCGCGCACGGGTGCCATCGGCTGCAAGCGTACGGCAGCGGCCGCCACGACCCGTGCCCGAGGCCACGCTCCTGCAGCTATGCGTGCAGCCGCGCGTCGGCCCCCGGGCTGACCTGCAGGCGCAGGCCGTGGCGGGCCAGCGCGGGCACGCCGCCGTCGATCACGTGAATCACGTGCTCGGCGCCGTGGTGCTTGAGCAGGCTGGCCGCGGTCGCCGCGCGCACCCCGCCGGCGCAGATCACGGCGATCGGCTGCTCGGCGTCCAGCTCCTGCGGAACCTCGGTGATGTCGTGCCAGGGCAGCGACAGCGACCCGGGGACGTGGCCCGCGTCCCACTCCCGGCGCTCGCGCACGTCGAGCAGCTGCAGCTCGGGCTCCTCTGAGAGGCGGCCGAGCAGCTCGCGCGCGGCCAGGCGCTCGGTGTCGGTCACAGGGTGGCGCTCCTGGCGCCAGTTGGTCATCCCGCCGGCGAGCAGGCCGGCGACGTTGCGCACGCCGACCGACAGCGCGAGCTGCGCGGCGCGGTGACCGTCGGCGTCGTCGCGCCCGATGAACACGATCTCCTGGTCGTGGTCGGCCAACCAGGCGAGCTTGGAGCCGAAGCCGGCGCTGAAGGACGGGATGCAGATCGAGCCCTCGATGTGCACGTCATCGAACTGCAGGTCGGTCCTTACGTCCACGAGCAGCGCGCCCTCGTCGCGCTTGAGCTGGACCTGGTGCGGGTACAGCGCGGGCACCTCGACACCGCTGGTCAGCAGCGGCCCGCGGTTGAGCGCCACGATCCGCTCGAAGTTGGGCGGCTGGGGGCCGAGCTCGGCCACCGCAAGCGCCACGAACTCCGCCTCCTCGGCGATCGCCAACACCGGGTTGTGGCGCTTCTCGAACCCGATCGTCGAGCAGATCTTCATGTCCATGCCGGGCCCACCGCACATCGATCCGCCGAGGTGCCCGGGCCAGACCTCGCAGTCGTCGGGCAGCGAGAGCAGCTTGCCGTGCACCGAGCCGAAGATCTGGCTGGCGCCGAGCGCGGGATCGACGGCGAGGTCGGTGCGCGCGACGTCGCCCACGAACAGGCTGTCGCCGCTGAGGACCGCCCAGGGGTCGGAGCCGCGGTCGGTGTCGATCAGCAGGAACGCGGTGTGCTCAGGGCGGTGTCCTGGGGTGTGCAGCGCGCGCACGATCAGCGATCCCAGGCGCAGCTCCCATCCGTCGTCGAACGGCTCGTGCTCGTAGGCGGGCTCGGCGGCGCGGTGGATGTGGATGCGCGCGCCGGTGGCCGCGACCAGCCGGCCGTGCCCGGAGACGTGGTCGGCGTGGTTGTGGGTCTCGAGCACGTGGCCGATCCTCACCCCCCGGTAGCGCGCCAGCTCCAGGTACTCGTCGATTTCGAACCGCGGGTCAACCACGGCCGCGACGCCCTCCCGCTCGTCGCCGATCAGGTAGGAGGCGCAGCCGAGGTCGTCATGGGTGATCTGCCTGAACAGCATGGGCGCCCTCCCGGGAGCGGTTCGAGCCGGTGTGGCGGCCGCCCTGGCCGTGCTCGTTTCACTTCAGGCTATGCGATCACGCCCGGCACGAGCCCCCGGGCCCGGGCCGCCGCGCGCTCAGACCCGCTGGATCAGCGTGCCCGTTCCCGTGCCGCCGGCCGTGCACATCGTGACGAGGCCGAGCTCGCCGTCGGAGCGCTCGAGCTCGTGCAGCAGCGTGGTCAGCAGGCGCGCTCCGGATGAGCCGAGCGGATGGCCGAGCGCGAGCGCTCCGCCGTTGACGTTCACTCGCTCCATGTCGGGCTCGAGCTCCCGCCGCCAGGCGCACACGACCGACGCGAACGCCTCGTTGATCTCGATCAGGTCGACGTCGCCGATCGCCATGCCGTTGCGCTCCAGCAGCCTGCGCGTCGCCGGGATCGGCCCGGTGAGCATGATCACCGGATCGACGCCCACGGTCGTCGCATCGAAGATCCGCGCCCGCGGCGCGATGCCCAGCTGCTCGGCTGTCTCGCGCGCCATCAGCAGCACCGCCGCCGCGCCGTCGGAGATCTGGGAGGAGTTGCCGGCGGTGACGGTGCCGTTCTGCTTGAACGCCGGCTTCAGGGCCGCGAGCTGCTCGAGGCTCGTGTCGTCGCGGATCCCCTGGTCGCTGGCGAGCGTCTGCCCGTCCACGACGAAGGGCACGATCTCCTGGTCGAAGCGGCCCTCTTCCCGGGCGCGCGCTGCCAGCCGGTGCGAGCGCAGCCCGAGCTCGTCCTGCTCGGAGCGCGCGATCTCCCAGCGCGCCGCGATCATCTCCGCCGAGATTCCCTGTGGCACGAGCTCGTAGCGCTCCATCAACGCGGGCGGGTAGGGCGTTCCGAACTCCTCCGCATGCGCCACGTTGGAGCCCATCGGCAGGCGCCCCATGTGCTCGACGCCCGCGCCGATCATCACGTCGTGGACGCCGGCCGCGATCAGCCCGGCGGCAAACGTCACCGCCTGCTGAGCCGAACCGCACTGCCGATCGATCGTGCTCGCCGGAGTGCTCACCGGCAGCCCCGCCTGCAGCCAGGCGTTGCGCGCGATGTTGTTCGACTGCTCGCCCACCTGCGTGACGCAGCCCGCCACCACGTCCTCCACCAGCTCTGGCTCGATGCCCGCCCGCTCGATCACCGCCCGGTAGACCGTGCCGAGCAGCTCGTTTGGATGCACGTCGCGGAACCAGCCCTTGGCGCTGTGGCCGCGCCCGATAGGCGTTCGCGCCGCCTCCACGATCACGACCTCCCGCCCCTTCTCGTGCGCCGGCTCACGGTTTGGCATCTGCGTCTCCTTTGCTCAAATAGAGCGTTGCGTGATGCAACTCATCTCGTGGCAAAAGGCTAGCAGAGTTCGATCAAGCAACTAACTCGGCGGAGGGTCTATCCGCCAGCAGCTGCCGTGGCGCCGAGGGGGCCCCCTACCGCGCGCCGGGGGCGCCGACGGATCGCGCGCTTGCACGCACCCGTTGCAGGCAGACGCAGCGGCCGCCGGCGGCGGCGGTCGCTGCGGTAACTCCGTTCAGGCCGTGGCCGGCCGGCTCAGCGAGAGCCGCCGCGCCGCGCGCGGCGCTGAACCATCACGATCGAGAAGCCAGCACCCATCAGCAGCAGGCCGATCGAAACCGTCCAGCGCAGGTCGAGCCCGGTGAACGGCAGCGTGCTTGCTTTCGTTGCGGAAGTGGTCGTCGGCGTGCTCGTGGTGCTTTTCGCCGGTTCGGTTTCTTTCGTCGCAGGAGTGCTTTTTTCTTCTTTGGACGGCGAGGTGCCGGTCGTGGGTTCTTTCGGTTTCTGGTTGTAGCCGGACGTCGTTTCCGACGCGGCCACCGCCGCGACCGGGGTCGCGAGCGCGAACGCCATGATCAGCAACACCGGCAGGACCAGCAGCCCACGCCTGACGCGGGCCGACCCTCTCCTGCTTGGCGCTGCCCCTGCTGTCCTTGGCCTGCTCGAGGCCATGACATCGGTCCGAGTCATGCCAACCTCCAATTGATGGTTTGGTGAACGGCCGGGCCTCCCGGACGGGCCGGTCCTTCTGCTACCCGCGCTGATCGGTGGCAAGGCATTGTCTTGGTTCGCCGTTTCCAGGCCGTGGCCTGCCCGGCGGGCACAAGGTGTATCACCAATGCCGGTCAGGATCTGGGCGCCGTCATGCGAGCGCCCGGCCCCAGTCGCCTGCGGGGCCGTCATCAGACGAGCACGCGCCCCTCGAGATCGCCCTCGGCGAGCCGCCCCCGCAGGACCTTCTTGTCGAACTTGCCCACGCTTGTCTTGGGGATCTCCGACACGAACGCGAACTCGTCCGGCAGCCACCACTTGGCCACGCGGCCGCGCAGGTGCTCCAGCAGCTCGTCGGCGCCGGTCTGGCACCCCTCGCGCAGCACCACGCAGCACAGCGGACGCTCCGACCAGCGCTCGTCGGGCTTGGCGATGACCGCCGCCTCGACCACGTCGGGGTGGGCCATCAGCTCGTTCTCGAGCTCGACCGAGGAGATCCACTCCCCTCCGGACTTGATCACGTCCTTGGCGCGGTCGGTGATCTGCACGAAGCCCTTCTGGTCGACGGCCGCGATATCGCCCGTGCGCAGCCAGCCGGAGTCGAACTTGCCGTCGTCGGAGTCGCGGAAGTAGCCGCTCGCGATCCACGGCCCGCGCACCTCGATCTCGCCCGTCGAGTCGCCGTCCCACGCAACCTCCGCGCCCGCGTCATCGACGATGCGCAGCTCCACCCACGGCAGCGGCCTGCCCTGCTTGGCGCGATCCTCCCAGTAGGGCTCGCTGCCGGCCTCCTCCTCGCGCGGGCGCGAGTAGGTCGCTACGGGGCTGGTCTCCGTCATGCCCCAGGCCTGGAAGATGCGCACGTTGTGGCGCTCCTCGAAGGCGCGCATCAGCTGCTTGGGCACCGCCGAGCCGCCGCACGCGCAGTTGTCCAGCGAGGACAGGTCGACCTCCGGGTGCTCGTCGGCGTAGCGCAGCAGGTCGGAGAAGATCGTCGGCACGCAGCCCATCAGCGTGGGGCGCTCCGCGGCGATCAGCCCCGCCAGCGGCTCCGCGCCCAGGAACCGGTCGGGCAGCACGAGATCCGAGCCGGCGAGCACGGCGCCGTAGGGCAGGCCCCAGGCGTTGGCGTGGAACATCGGCACCACCGCGAGCACGCGGTCGGCCCGGGAGAGCCCCGTGCCGTCGGTCATCAGCGTGGCCGTAGAGTGCATGCTGATCGAGCGATGCGAGTAGAGCACGCCCTTGGGGTTGCCGGTCGTGCCGCTCGTGTAGCAGAGCGCCGCGGCCTGGCGCTCCTCCACCTCGGGATAGTCATACTCGCCCGCGCCCGCCTCGGCGAGCAGGTCCTCGTAGCGCAGCGCGTTCGGCAGCTCGCCGCTGTCGCCGTCGCCCATCACCACGTAGTGGGAGATGCCGTCGAACGTGGGGGCAAGCTTCTCCAGCACCGGCACGAGCGAGTCGTCGACGAAGATGATCTTGTCCTGCGCGTGGTTGACGATGTACGTGAGCTGCTCGGCGAAGAGGCGGATGTTCAGGGTGTGCAGCACCGCGCCCACGCAGGGGACGGCGAAGTACAGCTCGAGGTGCTCCTGGTTGTTCCAGGCGAAGGTGGCCACGCGATCGCCCTGCTCCACGCCAAGACGGTCAAGCACGCGTGCCAGCCGATCGACGCGGTCCGCCAGGCCGGAGTGGCTGATCCGCCTGATCTCGCCGCCCTCCTCCAGCGTGACGACCTCGGCACCGAGGTTGCACGTGCGCATCCTGCGGCGTATGTGGTTGAGGGTCAGCTGGAAATCGTCCTGCATCAGACCTTCCAAGAGCTCTGTCATCCCCTCCCTGCTCCTTCCCTCGGCGCCAGCTGAGCGAGACCATCGTAGATGTCCCGCGTGCGCTGGGCGATGTCGTCCCAGTCGAATCGCAGCACGTGCTCGGAGGCCTCGGTCACGAGTCGGTCGCGCAGGCGGTCGTCGACGAGCAGCCGCTCGATCATCACGCCGAGGTGCTCGGCGTCGCCGCCGTTGAAGCGCAGCCCCACCCGCTCGCCCACCGGCACGACCTCGCGCAGGCCGCCGGTGTCGGCCACGATGCACGGGCAGCCGCAGGCCATCGCCTCCAGCGCGACAAGCCCGAACGGCTCGTAGATCGAGGGCACCACGCACAGATCGGCGATGCGGTAGAGCGAGTGCAGCACGTCGTCTCCGATCCAGCCCAGGAAGGTGCCGTGCGCGGACAGGCCAAGCCGCTCGGCCTGCGCCCTCAGCTCAGCCTCGTGCGTGCCGCTGCCCGCCACCAGGAAGCGCACGTTGCCGACGTTCTCGATCACACCGGGGAGGGCGTCCAGCGCGAGCTGAAAGCCCTTCTCGTAGACGAGCCGCCCGACGAGCAGCACGAGCTTCTCGTGCGGCGCCGCGAACTCGTTGCGCAGCGCCTGCGGGTCGCCGCTGGGCCGCAGGTCGCTCCGATCAACGCCGTTGGGGATGACCGCCACGCGGCGCTCATCGACGTTGAAGATGTCCGCCACGTGGCCGCGCATGTAATAGGAGCAGACGATCAGCGCGTCCGCGCGGTGGGCCATCTCCCGCTCGACCGCGTGGATGTGCGACTGCGGGGGTTTGTCCACCCAGCCCTGGTGGCGCCCGTGCTCGGTGGCGTGGATCGTCGTGACGTAAGGAACGCCCAGGCGGTCGGCCAGCGCCGCGGCGGCGCGCGCGACGAGCCAGTCGTGTCCGTGGATCAGCTCGTAGGAGTTCTCCTGGGCGAGCGCTTCGCCCGCAAGGAGCATGTCGGCGTTCATCTGCTCCACCCACGCCACGAAGCGGTCGAGGTCTCGCGGCCAGCCCGGCTCGCGCACGCGATACACGTTCACGCCGCCCCGCTCCTCGCAGCCGCCGCCATCCAGCTCGGCGCTGGCGGCGCTCGCGCGCGTGAGCACGTCGACGGCCACCCCCTGCCTGGCCAGGGCCTCCGCGAGCTTGCGCACGTGGCGTGCCAGGCCGCCCTCGATCACGGGCGGGTACTCCCAGGAGAGGAGGAGCACGCGGTTGCTCACCCCCGAGACCCTATCTCGCGGCGCCGGCCGATCCACTCCCGGGCGCCGCAGGGCGAGCCCGCAGCGGCGCGCGGCGCACCCGGGCGACGCTCAGCCCTGCTCGGCGGGGTTCGAGAGATCGATCTCCAGCTGGCGCGGGGACGGGCGCAGCGGCTCGTCCGTCTGCCGCGGACGGCCGCGCCTGGCCCAGTGGCCCACGACCTCCCGGCTGCGACAGCTGAAGTGGTTCACGCGCCTGTCGGTCGGCTGCAGCGCGAGGCCGCCGGGCGCGGTCCCGGTGACGATCGCGTGGAAGCGCCGGCCCTTGTGGTCGACCTCGACGATGTCGCCCGTCTGGATGCCCTCGAGCCGCATGCGGGGGCGAACTCCAGCAGGATCGCGCCGGCGGCGCGGTCTCGCGCCTGCGCCGGCCTGCTCGGGACATTCCCGCGCGACGACGTAGGCTTGAGCGCGGTGCGATGGATCATCGACGGGATGAACGTGATCGGCACGCGACCTGACGCCTGGTGGAAGGACCGCCACGGGGCGATGGTGCGGCTGGTCGACATGCTCGAGCGCTGGGCTGCGGACAGCGGCGCGGACGTGACGATCGTCTTCGAGAAGCCGCCCTCGCCGCCGATCCGCTCGAGCGTGATCGCGGTCGCCCACGCGCCGCGACCCCGACGCGACTCGGCCGACGACGAGATCGTGAGGCTGCTGCTGGCGGACCCCGACCCCGGCGCGATCCGCGTGGTCACCTCCGATCTGTGGCTCACCGACCGCGTGCGCGCGGCGGGTGCGACCGTCGAGCCAGCCTCTCCCTTCCGCGCGCTGATCGAAGACGACTGATGCCACCGGTCACGCGATATGCGCTCAGCGGCGAGGTGAGCATCGCCTATCAGGTCGTCGGCGAGGGCCCCCTGGACCTGCTGTTCGTGCCGGGCTGGATCTCCCAGATCGAGCAGCTCTGGGAGGCGCCCGCGCTGCGCCGCTTCCTGGAGCGGCTCGCGGTCTTCTCGCGGCTGATCCTGTATGACCGCCGCGGCACGGGCCTCTCCGACCGGGTGGTCGAGGAGCACACGCTCGAGCGGGACGCGCTCGACGTGCTCGCCGTGCTCGACGCGGCGGGCAGCGAACGCGCGGCGCTGTTCACCTACGGCCTCGGCGGCCTCGTGGGCGCGATGCTCGCCGCCGAGCATCCGCAGCGGGTGGGCGCGCTGATCATGTTCGGCTCGGTCGCGCGCACCGCGTGGGCGCCCGACTACGACTGGGCGCACACGGTCGAGGAGCGCGCCGAGCTGATCCAGAGCAACGTCGAGGGCTGGGGCCAGACCGACAGCGAAGCGCTCGCCGTGCTCGCGCCCTCGATGGCCGACGATCCCGCGCTGATGGGCTGGCTGGCGCGCATGCAGCGGCTTGCTGCGAGCCCCGGCGAGGCCCTCGAGATCCTGCGCGGGGCGATCGACCTCGACGTGCGCGAGTACCTGCCGCGCATCAGCGTGCCCACGCTCGTCATGCACCGACCGCGCGAACTCGGCTGGGACCCACGTCACTCGCGCTACCTCGCCGCGAACATCCCCGCTGCTCGCTACGTGGAGCTCGAGGGCGTGGACAACCTCCCGTTCATCGGCGACAGCGACGCGATCGTCGAGGAGGTCGAGGAGTTCATCACCGGTGTTCGCAGCGGCGGGCGGATGTCGCGTCAGCTTCTGACGGTGATGTTCACGGACATCGTCGAGGCGACCGGCCTGGCGGCACGCATCGGCGACGGTCGCTGGCGGGACCTGCTGGCCCAGCACGACGAGCGCGTGCGGCTCGAGCTGGTCCGCTACGGCGGCCGCGAGGTCAAGACCGTCGGCGACGGCTTCCTGGCCGTCTTCGACGGGCCCCCCTCGCGCGCGCTGCGCTGCGCACTGGCGATCACGAGGGTCGCCCGTGAGCTCGGCATCGAGGTGCGCGTGGGGATGCACACCGGCGAGTGCGAGCTGATCGGCCAGGACGTCGGCGGCATGGCCGTCCACATCGCATCGCGCGTCTGCGCCGTGGCGGGCGCGGGCGAGGTGCTCGCGTCGGGCACGGTCTACGGCACGGTGGTCGGCGGCCCGTTCGAGTTCGAGGACCGCGGCATGCACGAGCTCAAAGGGATCCCCGGGCGCTGGCCGCTGTTCGCCCTGCGCGACTGACGCCTCAGCGACCGCGTCGCAGCAGCGCTCGCCCGATCGTCAGCGGATGGCTGAGCAGCAGCGACGCGCGGCCGGCGAGCGAGGTCGACTCGTGCGCGAGGCCGAGCTGGCGCATGATGCTGAGCTGGTCGAAGTACACGCGCTCACAGACGATCCTCTCGCCCTCGAAGACGAAGATGGCCGCCATACGGCAGCGGAAGGCACGCCCAGTGGGAGGCAGGTTGCGCAGCGGCCCGAGGTGCGTGCCGAGCAGGTCGAACTCGGCGATCACCGCGTCCTCGGCGTGGTGAAGGGCGATCAGCTCGTTGCGCTGGTCCGGGAAGGCCGCGCGCGTCTCGGCGAAGTAACGCCGCACCTCCGCCTCGCCGTCGTGGACCTCGCCGGTTGCGATCAGCTCGTAGCGCGGGTGCGAGAAGGTCCCGATCGTGGTGTCGAAGTCGTGATGGTTCTCCGACTCCATGTGCTCGCGCACGACCGCCTCGCGGCGCTCCTGCAGCGAGGGTTCCGAGCCGGGCTGAGGCTGGTCGGGCACGCCGGCACTTCTACCACGCCCGGCGCTGGCACGCTCTAACCCGCGTCATCCCGCTCAGCGCAGGCGCGCGCGACCGCCCCGGCGCGAATAGAACAGGCAAGCACCGGGTAGTAATCACTCGACCCGCGGGAGAGGCGGGTCAGCAGGCCCGCCGGGGCAACCCCCACTCGCGCGGGCAGAATGCAGGGGAAGGGCCCCCGTCCCCACGGCGGGGTCCCTTTTCTTGCCCGGCAGGGCTCTCAGGCCGAGCCGGGCTCGGCGAACGGGAGTCGCTCCAGCAGGCCCGTGACCTGGAAGAGCCGCCGCACCTGTGGTCTGATCCGATCGGGCCCGGGCGTGACGCTCAGCGCGCAGCCGTTCTGGGCGCAGATCGCTCTGCAGCTGAGCATCGCCCGCAGGCCGGTCGAGTCGATGAAGTCGAGCGCGCCGATGTCGAGCAGCAGATCCTCGGCGCCCTCTGCGCAGGCCTTGGAAACGGCCTCCACGAGGCTCCACGAGGACGCGAGGTCTAGTTCGCCCGTGAGCAGGAGCCGGCGACGAGCCTGCTCCGCGCGCACGTCGATCCTGAGGTCGTGCACCGCGGGCTGTCGGGCCGGGGTGCTCAACGGGCCCGCCTTCGACCCTGGCGCGTCTGGATGCCCCGCACCTGCACACCGACGTTATGTAGACGCATGCCACTCATCCGACCCCCTCTATGAGTTCAGACGTAGCAACAATCTAGACGATCGCCGCTCGCCGGGCGCCGGATTTGCATCGGCGCGCTCCGGGCGCCGCCGACGGCGCCCTGTCAATCGCCGTATTGCGTGAAGCGGCGTGCGCAACGGGCGCCCTGCTAGGACGGGGCCTCGCCGGCTGTTCGCTCGCAGCCGGCCAGGAATTCCCGGAGTCGCTCGTTGTAGGGGCCGGCGATGCTCGGGATCGTGTGCCCGCGGCCGGCTATCACCACGCGCTGCGCCGCCAGCCGCTCGGCCACCACGTCGCACACGAGCTCGAACACGGGCGAGTGGCCGCCCGAGATGACCAGCTTCAGAAATGGGGCGGAGCGGAGCAGCTCCAGCGGCGGATCGGCCTCCCAGGGAGGGCGTTCGCGCATCAGCAGGCGGACGCCGTGCAGCAGCTCGCCCTCAAGCTCGTCGGGGGTCTCATGGGTGGAGCCCACGCCGCCGCGGAAGGCCAGCAGGAACTCGCGCGGGGAAAGCTCCGCAGCGCGCCCGTAGAGGAGCTCTCCGCCGGCGATCTGCGCATCGACGCGAGCGTCGCCGGCCGCCACACGCAGGCATCCCGGCTCGCTCAGCGTCAGCGAGCGCACGGCCTCGGGCCGCAGCGCGGCCGCGTACATGGCGATCACGGCTCCGTAGGAGTGCCCGACGAGATGCGCTCCGTCGCCGAGCAACGGCGCGAACAGGGGCGCCTCGGCCTCGAAGTCGCCGCGTGCCAGCGGCGGGCTGGCGCCGAAGCCGGGCCGATTGGGAAGCGTCAGCTGGAAGCTCTGCGCGAGCGCCTGCTGATGGCGCCAGGTACGTGCCGCGCCGACCACGCTGCCGTGCAGGAGCACCAGCGACTGACCGGCGCCGGAGCGCGCGACGTCGAGCTCCTCGGTGCGAACCGTGCTCACGGCGCGCGGCTACTCCCGCATGAGCATCGCTTCGGCCTCGCGCTCGAGGTCCACGTAGGGCTCTCCGCTGACGTCGACGGCCACGAACTTCAGCGTGCCTCCGGTGAAGCGCCACGGCCGCACCCCGGGGTAGTCGTCGGTGATCGCGGTGGTGCTGCGCCCGACGCTGAGCCCGCTGCCGGTCAACCCGAAGGTGCCCGGCTGGGTCCTGATGCGCTCGCGGCCGACCTCCTGCTCCCCGTGGTAGATCGAGAGGATGCCCGTTGCGACGCCGGGCGGGTCTTCGCCATCCTTCTCGAAGGAGGCCGAGAGGATCAGGTTCTCGCCGCTCGGAAGCTCGCGGTCGGCGACGATCGTCGTGAGGTCGCTGCCGACGAAGTTGTAGACGTAGTGCAGACGATTGTCCTTGACGTAGAGCGCATGCCCACCGAAGTGCGAGCCCTGGGCGAACAGCACCCCCTGCGCGCCGGTTGCGGGCACGTCCACGAGCGCGCCGACCACGTAGGAGCGGCCGCGCACGTTCACCGCCTGCGCCTCGGGTACGTCGGCCGCGTCGGGGTAGTAGCGGTAGCGGTTGCGCGGCTTGCTCAGCAGCGGTCGGGGCGTGTTGATGATCTCGACCGGCGAGCGGTCATCGAGCGGGAACGCGCCGTTGGCGCCAGCCTCGGCGAACCACAGGTTGACGAGCTCGCGCACCTTCTCCGGGTGCTCGCTGGCGAGGTCGTGGAGCTCCGAACGGTCGCTGTCGGTGTGGTAGAGCTGCCACTCGTCGAGGTTGAAGTTGCTCCAGCCGGCGATCGTCGGATGGTCGGTGACGGCCTTCCAGCCCTCGTGCCAGATCGCCCGCGAGCCGAGCATCGAGTAGAACTGCGTCGCGCGTACCCCAGGCGCCTGCGCGTCGTCGAAGCTGTAGCGCATGCTGACGCCGTCGAAGCTCGACTGCACGTGGCCCTTGATCGTCCGGGGAGCGTCCACGCCGAGCACGTCGAGGATCGTCGGCACGAGGTCGATCGCGTGGTGGTACTGGTGGCGCAGCTCCCCCTTGGCCGCGATCCCCGCCGGCCAGGAGACGACGCACGCATCGCTGGTGCCGCCGTTGAACTCGTAGCGCTTCCACATCTTGAACGGCGTGTTGAACGCCATCGCCCAGCCGTTGGGGTAGTGGTTGTAGGTGTTCGGGCCGCCCAGCTCATCGAGCATGCGCAGGTTCTCCTGCATGTCGTCGGGCACCCCGTTGATGAACTTGTTCTCGTTCACCGACCCGTTCGGTCCCCCCTCGCCGCTGGCGCCGTTGTCGGAGACGACCACGACCATCGTGTTCTGCAGCTGCTCGATGTCCTCCAGGAAGCCGAGCAGGCGACCGATCTCGTCGTCGGTGTGCGCGAGGAAGCCCGCGTACACCTCGGCCATGCGCGCGAACAGCTCGCGCTCCTCGGTCGCGAGCGACTCCCACGGGCGCGTCAGGTCCAGCATCGGGAACGGCTTTCCTTCCGGCCCCGTGCGCGTCTGGGGGGTGCCGATCGGGTTGACCGGGGGCAGCTGCGTGTCCGCCGGGACGATCCCGAGCTCCTTCTGGCGTGCGAGCGTCTGCTCGCGCATCGCCTCATAGCCGATATCGAAGCGACCCTTGTACTTCTCGATCCACTCCTTCGGGGCGTGGTGCGGCGCGTGGCAAGCGCCGGGCGCGTAGTAGAGCATGAACGGCTTTTCCGGCGCCACCGCCTGGGCGTCCTTGATGAACTCGATCGCCTTGTCGGTGAGGTCCGCGGTGAGGTGGTAGCCGTCTTTCGGCGAGGCGGGCTGGTCGACGGGGTGGTTGTCGTAGACCAGGTCCGGATACCACTGGTTGGTCTCGGCGCCCAGGAACCCGTAGAAGCGCTCGAAGCCCCGTCCGGTCGGCCAGTTGCGCCGCGTGGCCGCGAGGTTCATTTCGTCGGTCGGGCACAGGTGCCACTTCCCCACCATGTAGGTGTTCCAGCCCAGCTCGCCGAGGATCTCCGGCAGCATGCCGTTCTCCGGCGGGACCGTGCCGCTCGCGTTGGGGAAGCCGATCGCGGCCTCGGTGATGCAGGCCATGCTGTTGCGCGTGTGGTTGCGCCCAGTCAGCAGGCACGAGCGCGTCGGCGAGCACAGCGCGGTCGTGTGCCACTGCGTGTAGCGAATGCCCTGCGAGGCGATCCGGTCGAGGTTTGGCGTGTCCACGGGCCCGCCGTAGCAGCCGAGCGCCGAGAAGCCGACGTCGTCGAGCACGATGTAGAGCACGTTCGGCGCTCCCTCGGGCGCGCGCGGCGGCTCAAACGGCGCCCAGTCGGGCTCGGACTCGCGAATGTCGATGTTGATCCTGCCCTTGAACGGTGCGCGCATCTCGATTCCTCCCCGAAACCAGAACGTGGCAGGCACCCCGCCGGCTGGCGGGGCGCCTCTTCGTCGCTGCTGACCCGTGGTGCTCGCGCCCGACGGTAGCTCAGATGCCGCTGCGCTGTCCGCCGTAGGCTGCCAGCCCGTAGATCACCAGGAGCGAGATGCCGAACAGGCACAGTCCCCAGAACGGGTAGGCGGGGATCGTCATCAGCGCCGCGATCGAGTTCGCGCCCGCGGCGACGATCCCGAACCAGCGCCCGTATTGCCCGCCGGCCCAGATCGAGAAGGCGGCAAACAGCTCGAGCACGCCGATCACGAGCACGATCCAGCCCCAGGTGTTGAGGCTGCTGAGGATGTAGGTCGCGTTGGCCGTGAAGAACTTCGAGTTGCCGATCGCCGCGACGCCCCAGATGATGTTGAGGATCCCCGCGATCGAGACCATGATCCCGGCGAACAGGAGCCAGCCTGGGCCTTCGGCTCCACCGGTCTGGTTGGTATCCCGCCGGCCGTCGCCCGGCGCCGGCTGCACCGGCGGAGCCGTCTGTTGATAGGACATTCGTTCGCCTCCTGAGGCTCGGAAGATTGGCCTGCCAGTCGGTTCTAGCGCTGTGGGGGCGTTCTGTCACCGGTGCTTTTCCCCGGCCACGGCTCAGTAGTTCTCGCCTGCCGCGCGGCGGTATCCTGACCACGGTCCCAACACCATCCGGAAGGCTGCCAGCCACACCATGAGCGTCGACGTCCAGGGGGCCGCGGAGGTCCTGACGGTGTTAGATGCGCCGCGCGCGTTTCACCTGATGGCCAAGCCCACGGGCGCGATCTGCAACCTGGACTGCGAGTACTGCTTCTTCCTCTCCAAGGAGATGCTCTACCCGGGCAGCCGCTTCCGCATGGCGGCGGACCTGCAGGCGGCCTACATCCGCCAGCTGCTCGACGCCCACGCGCAGGCGCCCGAGGTGGTGGTGGCCTGGCAGGGCGGGGAGCCCACGATCATGGGCCTGGATTTCTTCCGCCGCTCGATCGAGCTGCAGCGCGAGTATGCGCGCCCCCACCAGCGGATCCTCAACACCCTGCAGACCAACGGCACGCTGCTCGACGACGAGTGGGGCGCGTTCCTGGCCGAGCACGGCTTCCTCGTGGGCATCTCGATCGACGGCCCCGCGGAGATCCACGACACCTACCGCGTGAGCAAGGGCGGGCAGCCGACGTTCGAGCGGGTGATGCGCGGGCTCTCGCATCTGAAGGCGCACGGGGTCGAATGGAACGTGCTGACCACGCTGCATGCGGCCAACGGCGAGCATGGCCTGCGCACCTACCGCTTCCTGCGCGACGAGCTCGGCGCACAGTTCATCCAGTTCATCCCGATCATCGAGCGGGCCACGCCCGAGACGCTGCAGATCGCCGACGCCGGCTGGGGCGGGAGCGTGCAGGGACGTCCGCTCTACACGCAGGCCGGCTCCCTGGTCACGGGCCGCTCGATCGGGCCCGAGCAGTACGGCCGCTTCCTGATCGAGGTCTTCGAGGAGTGGGTGCGCCACGACATCGGCAGCGTGTACGTGCAGATGTTCGACACCACGCTCGCCAACTGGGTCGGCGAGCCCGCCGGCATGTGCGTGCACGAGGAGACCTGCGGCCTGCAGCTCGCGCTCGAGCACAACGGCGACGTGTACTGCTGCGACCACTTCGTCGAGCCGGACTACCTGCTGGGCAACATCACAGAGACGCCAATGCAGCAGCTCGTGGCCTCCTCCAGGCAGACCGCCTTCGGCCAGGACAAGCGCGACGCGCTAACGCGCTACTGCCTGGACTGCGACGTGCGCTTCGCATGCAACGGCGGGTGTCCCAAGGACCGCTTCGCGACCTCGCCCTACGGCGAGCCGGGCCAGCACTACCTCTGCCCGAGCTACAAGGCCTTCTTCCACCACGTGCAGCCCCCGATGCGCGCGATGGCCGACCTGCTCGCCCGCAACCGCGCACCCTCCGAGCTGATGCGAGCGTACGCCGCGCAGGACACCGCGCGCGGCCGCAACGACCCCTGCACGTGCGGCAGCGGACGTAAGTGGAAGGTCTGCCACGGTGCGTGACCGACGCGAATACGTCGGCCGGGCGGTCGACCGCGGGGAGTACAATCGCAGCCGCGGCGTCAAACGACGCCGGTAACCGAGGGGGCACATATGAGAGGCGTTGGTAGCGCGCTGTTCGTGGGCATCCTGCTCATGGTCGCGGGCATCCTGAACATCATCTACGGCATCGCCGCAGTGAGCGACTCGCATTTCTACGTCAACGACACGAACTTCGTGTTCTCGACCCTGCACACCTGGGGTTGGATCACGATCATCCTCGGGGTCATCCAGCTGACCGCATCCTTCTCGCTCTTCGGCGGCGGCGGGTACGGACGCGTGATCGGCATTGTGGCCGCGAGCCTCGGCGCCATCGGCGCGCTGTTGGACATCGGCGGTGCGCACCCGTGGTGGTCCATCGGCGTGTTCGCCATCTGCCTGATCTGCATCCACGGGCTGTTCGTCCTGGGAGAGCCACAGGACATCTGAGCTTCTCGTGGGGGCCGGCAATGCCCGGCCCCCACGGAGCTGTCCCGATCGCAGGCGCCGTCCGCGCCTGCGATCAGTTGAGGATCTTGGCCTTGGCGGCCGCGAACTCCTCGTCGGTGAGCACGCCCGACTCGTGCAGCTGACCCAGCTGCTTGAGCTTCTCCATCGGGTCCTCTTCCTGCGCCGGCGCGGCCGGCGGCGGCGCGGCCGGCGCGGCCGCCTGTTCTTCCTGACCTGCCCAGCGCTGCTGCTGGCGGCGCGACACGCGTCCGGACACCGCGGTCGCCGTACCGGCGACGACCGCGGTTCGCGCCATTCCTCGAAGTAGTGGCATGTGACGATCCTTTCCTGTGGCTCAGACGTTCGCCTCGGCGGCCTCGACCGCATCCAGCGCGTCGATTACATCCTGCGCTCCTACCCGCTCGAAGGCGAGCATCCTGCCACCGTTGCGGCGTACGGCGGTCGCGAACGGCGCCGCCCACGTGTTCTCGAAGCAGATCAGCACCGCCATCTCGCCGGGCTCCAACGCCTCGCCCGCGGTACCCGCATCCTGCTCGTCGAGCAGGCCGGAGCGCGCGCCGTGAAACACCAGCAGGTCTTGCGCGCCGTCTCCGTCGAGATCACCCACCTCGAGCCCGGAGACGTTTCCCTGCGAGTCCTTTTCAACCAGCAGCACGTCGAGCACGCGGATCATCCCGCGATCGACGAGATCCACGAACAGTGGGATCGCCTCGCCGGTTCGCGGCGCATCCGACGGGTAGCCGATGACCACCACGTCGATCGGACCGAGCTCCAGCTCCTCGTTACTCAAGGCTCCTCCTTTTCAGTGTGGGGTCTGCCCACGAACACGATGAGGTTCGCGGGTCAGCGCCGATGTCCGCACAACCGCGGCGCCCACAGAGCACTTTACCCCCGACCCCTGCCAAGGCGACGCGACCTTGGCGCATGGCGGCCGCGGGTCGATGGCTACCTCCCCCCCAGCCCCGTCTGCTCTCCCGGCGCGAGGATCCGCACCTCGACGTCGGGTGCCACGCGTGCCGCCTCCTCGGCGAAACGGTGCGCGGGGTCGGCGAGCAGGCGGCCGTGCCGGCGTCCCAGGCCGATCGGCAGCAGCGTCCCCCAGTGCACCGGGATCGCGAGACGCGGCCGGATCAGCTGCAGCGCCCGGGCGGCTGCCAGCGCGTCCATGTGACCCGCGCCCAGCTTCGGTCCCCAGCCCGCCACCGGCAGCAGCGCCGCGTCGAGCCCGCGTGGCAGCTCGCGCATGCCCGCGAACAGCTCGGTGTCGCCCGCGAAGTAGACCGCGCGAGTGCCGCGCACCACGTAGCCGAGCGTCGCTGCGGTCGGACCGCGCAGGCTCCGACGACCGTCGTGGCGTGCCTCCACGGCCGTCACGGCGAGCCCACCTACGTGGGCGACCTCGCCCACGCCGAGCTCGCTGACCGCGGTGAACCGGCGGCTGCGCAGCCACTCTCCGGCGCCGACCGGCACGAGCAGCGGCGTGTCCTGGCCGAGCGCTCGCAACGAGGCCAGGTCGAGGTGATCGTGGTGCATGTGGGAGATCAGCACCGCGTCGGGCGCGGCCAGCTCGGCGCGGTCCCCGAGCGGGACCTGGCGGCGCAGGTGCGCCACGCGGCCTCGCAGCAGCGGGTCCGTGAGCACGCGAACACCGTCGAGCTCGATCAGCACGGTGGCGTGGCCCACGAACACGATACGGTCCCCGGGCGTGCCGGCGTCAGGCGCCGTGACGCCGCCAGCGGCCATGGGGCCAGAGGCTAGCAGCGGATGCACTCCACGATCGATCACGGCAACCGGCACCGGCTTACGACCGCAGGGCTGCGGACGGTGGGCTTCGTGATCCGCGCGGCGGCGCTGCTCGGCGTGCAGGGCCTCGTGCTCGTCGGGCTGACCGCGGTGCTGCCCGGCAGCGAAACGCTCTCATTCGATGCCGCCCTGCTGGTCGCGGTCGTGATGGCCCTGCTGAACGCCGTGCTCTGGCCGCTGGTCACGCGCATCGCGCTGCCGCTCACGATCATCACCTTCGGCCTCGGCTCGCTGGCGCTGAGCGCCGGCATGGTCGCGCTCGCCTTCTACGTGGTCGACGGCAAGGCACCGTCGTTCACCACGGCTGTGGGCATCGCCTTCGGGCTGGCGCTGGTCTCGATGATCGTCGCGCCGCTGCTGGACGTCGGCGGCGATGCGCGGCATCTGAGCGTGGTGCGCAGGCGCATGCGCCACAGGCGGCAGCGCAACCGCACCGAGGTGCCGGGAGTGATCCTGTTCGAGATCGACGGGCTCGGCGAGGGGGTGCTCCGCGACGCCCTGCGCGACGGGTACGCGCCCACGCTCGCGCGCTGGCTGGCGGAGGGCACCCACCGGATCGTCGGCTGGGAGTGCGACCTCTCCTCACAGACTGGTGCCAGCCAGGCGGGGCTGCTGCTCGGCAGCAACTGGGACATGCCCGCGTTTCGCTGGTACGAGAAGGAGTCCGGCCGCACGCTCGTCTCCAACCACCCGGCCGACGCGGCCGAGATCGAGCGGCGGCGATCGAGCGGCGCGGGCCTGCTCGCGGACGCCGGCACCAGCCGCGGCAACATGTTCTCCGGCGACGCGCCGCGCTGCACCGCGACGATGAGCACGATCCGCGACCGCGGCCGCTCGCGGGTGGGCGACCTGTTCGCCTACTTCTCCGACCCCTACGGGCTGATGCGCACGATTGTGCTCTCGCTCGCCGACATCGCGGCCGAGCGACGTGCCGCGGCGCGCCAGCGCCGCAGCAAGGCCCAGCACGTCGACCGCGGCGGCCTCTACCCCCTGATCCGGGCGACGATCACGGTCGTGATGCGCGACCTGGTCACCGCGCTGCTGATGGCGGACATCGTCGAGGGCGTGCCGGTCAGCTACGCCACGTTCGTCGGCTACGACGAGGTCGCCCACCACTCGGGCATCCGCGAGCCGGACGCGCTGGCGGTGCTGCGCCGCCACGATCACCAGCTCGAGCGGCTGGAGCGCGCCAGCGACCAGTCGCCGCGTCCCTATCACCTGGTCGTGCTCTCCGACCACGGCCAGACGCAGGGCGCCCCCTTTCGCCAGCGCTACGGCCACACGCTCGAGGAGGTCGTGCGGGGAGCGCTCTCGCACGGCGAGGTGTACGCGCCGGCGGCGGTCGACGAGGCGTGGGGCGACGTGGGCGCGGTGCTCGCCGACGCGCGCCAGGATCCCGGCGCGCGGGGCAGGATGCTCGCGCGCGCAACGCGCAGCCGCTCGGTCGAGGGCACCGTCGCGCTCGGACCCAACCGCGAGGCGCTGGCCGAGCGCCAAGCGGCCGTCGAGGCGCCGGCGCAGGAGGCGGTGGTGATGGTCTCCGGCAACCTCGGTCTCGTCTACCTGCCCCAGAGCAGCCAGCGGCTGACCGCGGAGGAGATCGCCGCCGACCATCCGCAGCTGCTGCAGACCCTCGCGACCCACCCGGGGATCGGCTTCGTGATGGTCTCCTCGAGCGAGCAGGGAGCGCTCGTGATCGGCCGCGCCGGCCGTCGGCGCCTGCGCGACGACGCAGTCGAAGGCGAGGATCCGCTGGCCGTCTTCGACGCGACCGCCGCCGACCATCTGCGCCGCCACGACAGCTTCCCGCACTGTCCCGACATCCTCGTCAACAGCATGTATGACCCGGACACCGAAGAGGTCGCTCCGTTCGAGGAGTTCATGGGCTCCCACGGCGGTCTCGGCGGTCCGCAGACCAGGCCCTTCGCCGTCGTGCCCGCCGACTGGGCGCAGCCGCCGCAGCCGATCGTGGGCGTGGAGCAGATGCACGCCGCCCTCCGCCGCTGGCTCGAGCGCTCCCGCGAGGCGGTGGCCGAGCCGGCGTAGGAGTATGGTCTGCCGATGGCCACGTCGACAGCCCCGACCCCGGTCGTGGAGCACGCGACGGTTGCCGAGCGGGTCGCGCGCGGCAAGGCCGCCCGCGCGGAGGTACCGCGTTCGAGCCACGCCGAGTACGAGCCACCCGCAAGGCGGGCCGATCCGGTGAAGCTGCTCGAGCGCCAGGCCAAGACGCGCGTGCCGGAGCTCGTGCCGATCCGCTACGGCCGCATGCTGGTCTCGCCGTTCACCTTCTACCGCGGCGCCGCCAAGATCATGGCGGCCGACCTCGCGCGCACGCCGCGCTCGGGGCTGCAGGTGCAGTGCTGCGGCGACGCTCACCTGTCGAACTTCGGCGTGTTCGCCTCGCCCGAGCGGCGGCTGATGTTCGACCTCAACGACTTCGACGAGACGCTCCCGGGTCCGTGGGAGTGGGACGTCAAGCGTCTGGCCGTGAGCATGCTGATCGCCGCGCGCGACAACGAATACGCGCGCAAGGACCAGGAGCGGATCGTGCTCGACACGGTCGCGGAATACCGCACCGCGATGGCCGGCTTCGCCGCGATGAACAACCTCGAGGTGTGGTATTCGCGGCTCGACATCGAGAGCGCGCTGGCCGAACTCGGATCCCAGCTGACGCCGAAGATGGCCAAGCGAACCGGCAAGGCGCTGGCGAAGGCGCGCACCAAGGACAGCATGTCCGCCTTCTCCAAACTCGCCCGCGTCGTCGACGGGAAGCCGCAGATCGTCGCCGAACCGCCGCTGATCGTGCCGCTCGATGACCTCGTGGAGGGCCCCGAGCGCGACGAAATGTTCGACGGGCTGCACGACCTGTTGCGCTCCTACCGCGCCACGCTCGAGTACGACCGGCGGGTGCTGCTCGAGGAGTTCAGCCTGGCCGACTTCGCGCGCAAGGTCGTCGGCGTCGGCAGCGTCGGCACGCGCGCCTGGATCGCGCTGATGCTCGGGCGCGACGGCAGCGATCCGCTGTTCCTGCAGATGAAGGAGGCCGAGGCCTCCGTGCTCGAGGAGCCCCTCGGTGCCAGCGAGTTCGAGAACCACGGCGAGCGGGTCGTCGCCGGCCAGCGGCTGATGCAGGCCTCCAGCGACATCTTCCTCGGCTGGCTTACCGTCGAGGCCGGCCTCGACGGCAAGGAACGGGACTTCTACGGCCGCCAGCTGAAGGACTGGAAGGGCTCGGCTGAAATCGAGCAGATGGTGCCGCGCGGCATGTCGGCCTACGGGCGGCTCTGCGGCTGGACGCTCGCGCGCGCCCACGCCCGCAGCGGCGACCGCATCGCGATCGCCGCCTATCTCGGCAAGAGCGACGCCTTCGATCGGGCGATCGTAGAGTTCTCCAAGGCCTACGCCGAGCAGAACGAGCGCGACTACAACGCGCTGGCCGCGGCCGTCGAGTCGGGCCGCGTGATCGCGCAGACCGGCCTCTGAGCGATCGCCCAGCGCGCGTGGAGCGGTGGGCCACCCCGTTGCGGGCCGGTCGGGGTTGCGCCGCGCGGCTGCTCAGCTCGTGCTGAGCAGCTCGCGCTTGGCGGCCGCGTACTCCTCGTCGCTGATCGCGCCGCGATCGTGCAGCGCGGCGAGCCGCTCGATCTCGGCGGCCTTCGAGGGAGCGCCCGCGGCCGCCGGCGCGGTGGCGGCGCGCATGTGGCTGACCTTCTCGCCCATCGAGTGGGCGTGCTCGCGGAAGGAGGCGCGTAGCGACACCGGCTCGGCGTCGGGGAACTCCGTCGCGATCTGCCCGCGCAGGACGTGGGCGCCCACGAAGGACAGGATCGTGAACAGGAGCATCCACCACGGGTTGTGGGTCGCGGGAATCGGGTCCCAGATGAACAGGATCGCGAGCAGGCCCGCGGTGATCCAGTAGGCGAGACCCGGGCGCTCGCGCAGGTGGGGCGCCAGGAAGCGCCTCCCCGCCACCGCCCAGCGCGTCGGTCCGGCGAACCACGCCGAGAGGATCACGGGCACGCCGATGATGATCACGGCTCCGGCCACCTGTACGAGCAGCGAGGTGGCCACCGAGTACGCGTCGTTGGCGGCGGGTTCGATCGATGCGTCGCTGGTGATCGCCGAGACGACCTGGCCCTGGGTGATCTTGCGCGCGACCAGCACCAGCAGGCCCGAGAAGACGAGGCTCAGGCCGACCCACATGAGCGTGCGTCGCCGGTAGCCGCGGGCGAGGTACATCGCCAGCGCGTACAGCAACAGCACGATGATCGTCAGCCACACCGCGAGCGCGTGCAGCCCTTTGGCCGCGTTGCGCACCAGCCCGAGCTGGCTGGAGGTGACGACCTTCAGGTTCGCCACCGAGGCCGGCAGTTTTTCGGCGACCCCTGAGGGCAGGCCGAGGCGGCTGGTGAGGTCGCTGACGATCGTGCGCAGGTTCAGCGAGACGGTGCCGCCCTGGATTTCAACGCGGCTGCCGCCGCCGTTTACGATCTTCACGAGCGCCTGGTCGGCCGCGTAGTTGGCCTTCTCCCAGACGCTCTGGAACTGGGGCGTGGCCAGCGCGCGCTCGGCGCCCTGTTCGGCTACCCCGTGGAGCGCACCGGAGATCGGGCCGGCGAGCGGGCGGACCTGCGAGGGCAGCCCCGACTTCAGTTCGCCCTCGACGTTCACGTTCGCGTAGAGCTGGTCGACCAGGTAGCCCGCGAGGGCCGTGCGGATCGTGTCCTTCTGCAGCAGCGCGGTGCTCGTTTTGGACCAGTTGTGCGGGTTCATGAGCTGGCGGTTGGCCCACACCGCGAAGATCGCCAGGAACGCGAGCAGCGTCGCCAGCGCGAGGATCACCCACACCCACACGCGCCGGCCGCGTGTGGGTGGGGGCGTCGCGCTCGCCGGCGTCGCGGCCGCAGCGCCGGGAGCGAGCGCGTCCTGCGAGACACCGGGAGGCCCGCCGGGGCCCTCGTCGCCGCTGGCGTGGGGCTCTTGCGCCATCTCGCTCACCCCTTCCTCAGGCCGACAGCGCGTTCTGCTTGAGCCGGTCGAACTCGGCCTGGTTGATCGAGCCGTTGTCGAGCAGTTTCTTGGCCTTGTCGATCTGCTCGGTCGGGTCGGACTTGGCGGCGACCGACTGGACGTACTCGTCGAACTGCGCCTGGGCGTTTTTCTGCTGGGCGATCGCCCGCTCGGTCATGCCCTTGTGCTCGACGATCAGGTAGATGAAGACGCCGAAGTAGGGCAGCACGACGATGAAGACGATCCAGAGCACCTTTGCGAAGCCCGAGGTGTCGTGGCGGCGGAAGATGTCCGCGAGCACTGTGAACAGGAGCCAGAGCCAGACGACGAACGCGAAGAAGATCAGCATCGTCCAGAACACTTCGAGAAACGGGTAGCTAGTTGCAACAAGCATCGAGACAGTCCTTATCGGTCGGAGATGGAAGCCGTACCCCAGGCCGATCGGCCGGAGACGTCAAAATCGATGGGGAGAGCTTCGCGCCGGCGGACGCGCTTGTAATCGCGTCAGCGCCGCATTTCAGCTCAGTAGTTTTCACGATCCCCCCTCGTAGCGGATGCCCGCCCGCGGCGCTCGTGTGCTCCCACGCCGGCGCAGACTTCCTGATCATACGGACGCACCGCCTGCGCCGCGTGCGCGCCTGACGTCGAGCCGCCGTTGCGGGGAGTCGCCCTGTTAGGTTGGCCGCGTGGGGGACAGCTCGCAGCGGCAGACGAGCGCGGCCGGCCTCGTGCTCGCGACGCTGGCCGCCGGCCAGTTCCTGATGGTCCTCGACTCCACCGTGATGAACGTCTCGATCGCGACGGTCGCCAAGGACGTGGGCACGACCGTGACCGGGATCCAGACGGCGATCACGCTGTACACGCTGGTGATGGCCTCGCTGATGATCACCGGCGGCAAGATCGGTCAGATCCTCGGTCGCAAGCGGGCCTTCGCGCTGGGCTGCGTGATCTACGGCTGCGGCTCGTTCACGACCGCGCTCGCCCCCAGCCTGGGCGTGCTGATCTTCGGATGGTCGTTCCTGGAGGGGGTGGGAGCCGCGCTGATCCTCCCGGCGATCGTCGCGCTCGTCGCATCCAACTTCGCCAGCGCCGAGCGCCCGCGCGCGTACGGGCTGGTGGCCTCCGCCGGCGCGATCGCGGTGGCCGCGGGGCCGCTCATCGGCGGGCTGGCAACGACCTACGCCTCATGGCGGTGGGTGTTCGTCGGCGAGGTCGTCGTGGTCCTCGCGATCCTCGCGATGACCCGGCGCATGGCCGACGTCGAGCCCGAGTCGAGGGTGCGCCTGGACCTCGTCGGCACCGCGCTCTCGGCGCTCGGCCTCGGCCTGGTGGTGTTCGGCATCCTGCGGGCGGGCGCGTGGGGGTTCGTGCAGCCGAAGCCCGGCGCCCCCGAATGGCTCGGCCTCTCGCCGGCGATCTGGCTCGTGCTCGCCGGTGGCGTCGTGGTGTGGCTGTTCATGCGCTGGGAGAGCAGCCGGCTGGCCGCGGGCTCCGAGCCCCTGCTCGATCCCGCGATCCTGCGCAACCCGAGGCTGCGCGGCGGGCTGATCTCGTTCTTCTTCCAGTACTTCCTGCAGGCCGGTCTGTTCTTCGCCGTGCCGCTGTTCCTGTCGGTGGCCCTCGGCCTGTCCGCGATCGAAACGGGGCTGCGGATCATGCCGCTGTCGATCACGCTGCTGCTGGCCGCCGCGGGCACGCCCAAGGCGTTCCCGAACGCCTCGCCCCGACGCGTTGTCGAGCTTGGCTTCCTGGCGCTGTTCGCGGGCATCGTGGCGCTGATCGGCGCGCTGCAGGCGGGCGCCGGCGCCGAGATCGTGACCTTGCCGATGCTGCTCGCGGGCCTCGGCATCGGCGCGCTGGCCTCGCAGCTTGGCAGCGTCACGGTCTCCTCGGTTCCCGATGAGCAGAGCGGCGAGGTGGGCGGGCTGCAGAACACGGTCACCAACCTCGGCGCCTCGCTCGGCACCGCGCTGGCCGGCGCGGTGCTGATCGCCGCTCTGACCTCGTCTTTCCTGACCGGGATCGAGCAGAACCCGGCGGTCCCCGCCGACGTGACGTCCAAGGCGCACGTCGAGCTGGCGGCCGGCGTCCCGTTCGTCTCAGACGCCGAACTGAGCGCGGCACTGCAGAAGGAGGCCGTGCCGCCCCAGACGGCGGATGCGATCGTCGAAGAGAACGCCACCGCGCGCCTTGCGGCCCTGCGCAGCGCGCTGTCGGTGCTCGCGCTGATGGCGCTCGCCGCGCTGTTCTTCGCGCGGCGCCTGCCGACCGAGCAGCCGGGCTCCGAGCCAGCCGCGGCGACGTGAGCGAGCACCGTCCGTGGGGCGCCCGTGAGCGTCACCTCCTGCGTAGACGCGACAGCCCGGCCACGGCTTTCTACTGATGAGCGCTGCGCGCCGCGCTGGTTGACTCGCAGCTGTGCGCCGCTGGGCGGGCCGTGCCGCGATCGCACGGCGCGCACGCGGTCGTTCGCGGACGTTCCCTCCGCGCCGTCCGGCAAGCCAACGAAGGAGATGAGACCAGATGAGCGACAGGCCCGTATTCATCTACGCCGCCACCTACGCCGATCGAGCAGCTGCGATCGAGGACTACGACAACCTGATCGACCTCCACGAGGCGAAGCTGGTTGGCACCTACGACGTTGCCGTGATCAGCAAGGACAGCGAGGGCAAGGTCCACGTCGAGAAGCACGAGAAGCCGACCCAGCACGGCGCCTGGGGCGGCGTGGCGGTGGGAGCGCTGGTTGGCGTGCTGTTCCCGCCGTCGGTCATCGGCGCCGCCGCGGTCGGCGGCCTGGTGGGCGGGGTGGGCGCGCACCTGCGCAAGGGCATCTCGCGCGGCGACGCGAAGGAGCTCGGGGAGCTGCTCGACAGCGGCGAGGCCGCGCTGATCGTGATCGGCGAGTCGCGCCTGGAAGAGCAGCTCGACAAGGCTCTGGAGCGCGCCGAGAAGTCGATCGAGAAGGAAATCGACGCCGACGCCGACGAGCTCAAGCAGGAGCTCAAACGCGAGCTCGAGGAGGCGCCCGCCGGCCCGCCAACCGGCGGCTAGGCTTCGGCGTCCTCGTGGGCGTGAGCGCGACGGGCGCTGCGCTTGGCGCGGCGCGCCGCGGACTGCTCGGCGGCCTTCTCGCGCGCCCCGCTGTAGGAGTGCGCCACCAGCGTCCTGCCCTCCGACCAGCCGAATGCGCGTATCACGAGCACGATCGCGAACAGGATGCTCCAGGCGGTCGTGACGAGCTGCTGGGCGACCGAGTAGGCGGTGGCGTTGGCCGAGCTGGTGATGCCCTTCAACGAGAGCACGTTGAAGCCCTGCACGACGCCCGCGCCGCCCGGCGTCACCGAGGTCATGTTCGCGAGCGAGTTGCCCGCGACCACGCGCATCAGCGTGTGGAAGCTGACCGGGATGTTGTACGCCGACAGGAACACCGCGATCACGCCCAGCATCGCCAGCCAGCTGATCGCCTCGGGCAGCAGCACGAGACGCAGATACGCTCCGCGGTGGCCGAGGATCTGTCCTCCCTCCTTAGCCTGCTCCCACCACTGCGTGATCCTCGCCCGCAGCACGCGCGCCACCAGGAACAGCAGCGCCGCGCCGCCGGCGAGCAGGATCACGGTCGCCCACGGGTGTTCGCTGAAGAAGCCCAGCTGCAGGTTGAACGAGCCGCCCACCGACAGGAACAGGTAGAGGTAGCCGGCCGTGCCGATCGCCGTGTAGAAGATTTTCTGCACTACGTATCCGGCGATGATGCCGGCGAAGCTCGCGCCGGCGATTGTCGCGGCGAACATCAGCATCATCACGAGCGTGCCGAGGTTCGCGGGCAGCACGAAGTTGAGCGCGACCGCGGTGGCGTAGCAGGCGAGCACCTGCAGCCAGGCGACCCCCGCCTGCGGATAGGCCCAGCGCAGGATCGAGTACCAGGCGTATGCGGTGGTCGTCGTCTGCAGCGTGATCAGCGCCAGCGCCGCCAGCACGTAGCCGACGGAGATCTTTGTGACCGTGTTCCAGATGCTGCTGAACCACTTGCCGATGTCCCAGCCGAGCAGCGTCGCCGCGGCGCCGAGCACGACGATCGCGAGCGCACCGATCAACAGCCCCCTGAGGTGGATGTGTCGGCCCGCGGGTGCCGCTGCCGGCAGGCTGGCCATGCGCTGGATCTTACGGCCAGCGCGCACGCCGGCCGCGATCGGGCTAGCGTGCAGCGAGCAATCGACGATCGAGGAGGCGATCGATGAGCGACGCTGGCCAGACTGTCCCGGTCCCACCGGCCGCCGGCCCGCCCGGCTCCGCCGAAGCGCCCTCGACCGCGCCGGACCGCCAGGGTCTGGTGCTGCTCGCGCTGATCCTCGTCGCGGCCGTCGCCAACCTCAACCTGGCCGTCGCGAACGTCGCCCTGCCGGACATTGGCAAGGCCTTCGACGCCTCCCAGACGGCGCTCGATCTCGTCGCGGCCGGCTACTCGCTGGGCCTCGCGGCGTCGGTGCTCTACCTCGGCGCGCTCGGCGACCGCTACGGACGCAAGCTGATGCTGCTGCTCGGCACGGGCCTTGCGATACCGGCGTCGATACTCGCGGCCACCGCATCGAGCGTCGGCGTCCTGATCGCCGCGCGTATCCTCGGCGGGCTCGCCGCCGGCATGGCCTACCCGACGACGCTGGCGTTGATCACCGCGCTGTGGTCGGGACCGGCGCGCACGCGCTCGATCGCGCTGTGGTCGGGCCTGGGCGGCGCGATCTCAGCGCTCGGGCCGCTTGCGTCGGGAGCCCTGCTCGAGCACCACGCGTGGGGCTCGGTCTTCCTGCTGACGCTGCCGCTGGCGGTGGTCGCGCTCGTGCTCGCGATCCTGCTCGTGCCCAGCCACGTAAACGAGACCTCCGACCCGGTCGACAACCTCGGCGGCATCCTCTCCGTGGTGTTCGTCGCGGCGATCGTGCTCGCGATCAACTTCGCTCCGGTCCCCAACGAGGGGACGCTCGCAGTCGGGCTCGGCGCGCTCGCGCTCGCGGCCCTCGCGGGCTTCTACATCCGCCAGCGACGGGCGAGGTTCCCCCTCTACGACCTCGCGGTCGCCTCGCGGCGGATCTTCTGGGTCGCCGCGCTGGCCGGCGTGATCGTGTTCGGCAGCCTGATGGGCGCGATGTTCGTCGGCCAGCAGTTCCTGCAGAACGTGCTCGAATACTCGACGCTCGACTCGGGCGCGGCGATCCTGCCGGGGGCGATCTTCATGGTCCTGACCGCGCCGCGCTCGGCGAAGCTCGTGGACAGGTACGGCGCCCGCTTCACCCTGCTGCTCGGCTACGCCTTCTGTGCGCTCGGCTTCCTGACGATGCTGCTGCTCTGGGAAGAAGGCATCGAATACTGGAAGGTCGGGCTCGCCTACGCCCTCGTCGGCGCGGGCGTCGGCTTCGCCGGCACTCCCGCCTCGCACTCGCTGACCGGATCGGTCCCGGTGCGTCGGGCGGGCATGGCATCGGGCACGGCCGACCTGCAGCGCGACCTCGGCGGAGCGATCATGCAATCGATCCTCGGCGCGCTGCTCACCGCCGGGTTCGCCTCGGCGTTCGCAAAGGCAATCGCGGAAGCGCCAAACAAAGCGGCGGTAACGAGCAGCGTCGAAAACGAGCTGACGAAGTCCTTCTCGAGCGCCGAGGCGGTCGCCCAGCAGCACCCGCAGTACGCGAGCGCGATCACCGCAGCGGCGAAGTCCTCGTTCCTGTCGGGAGCCGACTGGGCCTACGTCGCCGGGCTCATCGCGATCGCGAGCGGCGCAGCGGTGATCTGGTTCCTGTTCCCGCGCCATGAGGACGAGCAGCGGCTGCTCGAGGAGTACCGCGCCGCCGATTCTGCACCGGCCGACCCGGTGCCCGCGGCGAGCCCGGCCTGAACGCCCTCACTACGGCGCCGCGGTCGTCGTCTTGATCGCCGCGCCCGTGGCGGTGCCCGTCGTCGTCGTTGTCGTCTGCGTCGGGGTCGTCACCGTCACGGTCGTGGGAGGCGTGATCACCGTTTTCTGCTCGGTGACGGTCGGCGTGATGACGGTCGTGGGCGCCACGCTCGTCGTGTGGCCGATGCTCAGTGACTGGCTGGTGATGGTCGTGGTGTGTTTGGAGCTCGAGCCGGTGGCGAGGACCACCACCACCACGATCAGCGCGATCACCAGCACCGTTGCCGCGACGATCCCCAGCGTCCTGCCGGTGCCGCCGCCTTCTGGTGGCCCCCCCGGCCCCTGCTCGGGATCGGCGGGCCCGCCGCCGTAGTCGCCGTCGCCGTCGCCGCCGTCGCCGCCCGGGGGCGGCGGGTATGCGCCTCGTCCGCCGCCGGAGGCGCCTCCCCCGGACGCAGGCGTTCCGCCGGGCTGCTCGTATCCGCTCATATCGGGCTCCTTCGGCTTAGGGATGTGCGCATCGGCTCAGGCCGCCACGCCAGGAGGGGAAGGGCGAAACGGGCGAAGCTCGTGCTCGCCGCCACTGTGTACCGTCACCGCGGTCGCCTCCGGAATCTCGTGCCAGACCCCGGGGAGGTCAGCGAACGGCTCGGAGACGATCAGCCGGTCCTCGTCGCGCAGGCGCTGCAGGCGCGGGTTCTCGGGATGCAGCTGGCGTATCGACTGGGCCTCGGCCGAGGCGAACAGCGTGCGCGAGACGCCCTCGGTCGAATATCGCACCGCCCACAGGCGCTCCCCGTCGCTGACGCCGATGCTCGCCTGGATCGCCCGGTCGACGCCGTGACGGGCGGCGGTGGCCTCGACGAAGCCGACCGTCCGCTCCAGCGCGGCGAGCGGATCATCTTCGAGTCCGTTGGTGATGGCGAGGTAGAACAGCAGCTCGGAGTCGGTCGACCCCTGGATCTCCGGAAACAGCTCGGGCGCGATCGCGAGCGCGAGCTCGCGCCGGAGCGTGTGGAAGCCGTTGACGAGCCCGTTGTGCACGAATAGCCAGCGGCCGTGGAGGTAGGGGTGGCAGTTGGTCTCCTGCACCGCGGTGCCGGAGGTGGCGCGGATGTGGGCCAGGAACAGGGGCGACTCGACGTGGGCGGCAAGATGGCGGAGGTTGGGGTCGCTCCAGGCGGGGGAGATGCTCCGGTAGACGCCGGGACCCTCTCCCGCGCCGTACCACCCCATCCCGAACCCGTCGCCGTTGGTCGTCTCCGCGCCCATGCGCGAATGCAGGCTCTGATCGATCAGCCCGTGCTCGGGCTTGATCAGGAGCTCCTCGATGAGCACGGGCTGCCCGTGCCAGGCCATCCATCGGCACATCGTCCTCCCCTTTCCTCGGATCGGCCCTGTCCCGTCCCGCGCGCCCTCGTGTTGCAGGCTACATCTCCGGCGGCGAGCACGCCGCCGCGCACGACACCGCCCACCGACCGCGCGGCCGGCGACGGGGCATAGACTCCTGCGGGCGTCCGATCAGAGGAGCATCGCCACGATGGATCCCCACGAGCTCTCCGCGATGAGCTGATGGCAGGCAGCTATCTGCAGGCGCCCGAGGGATGGGTCAGGGAACGCGCGCGCGGCCCCGGGCCGTTCGTGACGAGCGAGGTCCTGCGCCGCGCGGACGGGCGCGAGGTGCGCTGGGGCTCGCGCGCTCATCGCAAGGGTCGCGCCGCCGCAGCTGCTTCGGGGCAGGCGGGCGCGAAGCCCGAACCGACCTGGTGGCGTCCCCGCCGGCGCGGCTGGTGGATGGCCGTGCTGTTCAGCGTCGGATCGCTGTGCTTCACCGTCGCCGCGTGCGCCGCGCAGTGGGCCTCGAGCTCGCGCCCGGCGATCGGCGTCACGTTCTTCGTGGGCTCGATCTTCTTCACCTCCGCCGCCTTCCTGCAGTACGAGGAGGCGGTCAACGTGGAGCGCAGCCTGGATCCGCGGACGAGCCGTCGCCGCTGGCGCCCGGCCTCGTGGGAGCCTGGGAGGATCGACTGGCTGGCGTCCTCGGTGCAGCTGCTCGGCACGGTGTTCTTCAACATCAGCACGTTCGCGGGGATGAAACACGGCTTCAGCACCGGCCAGAGCAACCGGCGCGTGTGGGCACCGGACGCGTTCGGGTCGGTCTGCTTCCTGGTGGCGAGCGAGCTGGCATACGCGGAGGTCTGCCAGCGGTGGCTGTGCGTGCGATTGCGCTCCCTGTCGTGGAGGATCGTGGCGCTGAACCTGGCTGGCTCGATCGCCTTCGGCGCGGCCGCGATCGCCTCTCTGATCGAGCCCGCCTCCGGCGAGCCGATCAGCGCGCGCGTGGCCAACGCCGGAACCGCACTGGGCGGCCTGTGCTTTCTCCTCGGCGCGCTCGCGCTGATGCCCGAGGCGGCCGCCGCGGAGCGGGCGGCCCGCGCCACGCCCGAGCCGGTGTCCGTGGCCCCCGCGTGAGGGATGCGGGCATATAATCGCCGACGCGCCTGCCGCCCACGCGCACCCCGATCCGCGCATCGGCCCGACGATCGGACCGTTGCCGCCCGCTACAGGAGGTGCATGAGATGTCGACCCATCAGCAGCCCGCCCGCCAGAACAGCAAAGGCGCCCCGTCGGAGCTGACGCGCAGCCAGATCGAGCGCCTGGAGAGCATCTACGGGAATCGCTACCTGCTCGAGCCGGCGCCGAGCGAGAAGCTGCCGAAGGTCGGCATGACATCCGAGGAAGCGCTGGGCCTGCTCCAGCAGGAGATGGTGCTCGACGGCCTGCCGGCCCGCAACCTCGCGACGTTCGTGACGACGTGGATGGAGCCCGAGGCCGACCAGCTGATCAATGAAGCGCTGCGCGTGAACTTCATCGACCACGCCGAGTACCCCCAGTCCGCGGAGATCGAGCAGCGCTGCATCCGCATGCTCGCCGATCTGTTCAACGCGCCCGGCAAGACGACCGGCGCGCGCACGCAGGGCTCCTCCGAGGCGATCATGCTGGGCGCGCTCTCGCTGAAGTGGAAGTGGCGCGCTCGCCAGCAGGCGGCGGGCAGGTCGGTGGATCGCCCGAACCTCGTCTTCGGGGGCGACGTGCACGTGGTGTGGGAGAAGTTCTGCCGCTACTTCGACGTCGAACCGCGGATCGTGCCGCTGCAGCCGCAGAAGTACACGATCGGGCCAGAGGACGTGGAGCCACACATCGACGAGAACACGATCGGCGTCGCCGCGGTACTCGGCACGACGTTCACCGGGCACGCCGACGACATCCCCGGCATCAACGACCACCTGCTGACCCTCAAGAGCGAGAAGGGCTTGGACGTGCCGCTCCACGTCGACGCCGCCAGCGGCGGCTTCGTGTGGCCGTTCCTCTACCCGCACTCCGAGTGGGACTTCCGCCTGGAGCAGGTGCGCTCGATCAACGTCTCAGGCCACAAGTTCGGCCTGGTCTACCCCGGCATCGGCTGGCTCGTGTTCAGAGAGGAGAGCGACCTCCCCGAGGACCTCATCTTCTACGAGAACTACCTCGGCAAGCGCGACGCCACGTTCACGTTGAACTTCTCCACGGGCTCGGCGATGGTGCTCGCCCAGTACTACAACTTCGCGCGGCTCGGCCACAACGGGTACCGCTACATCATGGAGACGATGAAGTACAACGCGCGCACGCTGGCCAAGGAGATCGAGGCGATCGGCGAGTTCGAGATCGTCGGAAGTGAGGAGGACGAGCAGCTGCCGCTCGTCGCCTTCAAACTTGCGGGCGAGCACAACTACGACGAGTTCGACGTCTCCGCACAGCTCGCCGCCGAGCGCGGCTGGATGGTGCCCGCCTACACCCTCCCCCCCGACGCCGAACACATCAAGATCATGCGCGTGCTCGTCAAGGAGACGCTCGGCCACTCCCTGACAACGTGCCTCGGCGAAGACATCGGCGAGGCCTGCACGACGCTCAAGGCCAAGGGCGCGCTGCACGAGCGCGACCGCAAGCGCGTGAAGACCAACACCGGTTTCTGAGCACCGCCTGCTCACGGGGCGCGCCGGGTACAGAGCGGGCGGGCGCTATGGCGTCAGTCGCGACGGAGGCGCGGGTCTCGGGCGACCGAGGTTGGCGACGATCAGCGAGACGACCGTCACGAGGTAGATCTGCCCGAACAGCGCCTCGGACACCGACAGCGTGTGGCCGAGGTTGGTGCGCGCGGTGAGATCGCCGTAGCCCACGGTGGTGAGCGTGGTGAAGCTGTAGTACAGGCAGTGCGCGACCGTCGCGCTCGCTTCGCTGGCGAAGAACGGGGCGCCCCCGAGCTGGTTGATCGAGCCGTAGACGAAGGCGAAGAACATGCCGAACAGCAGGTACATGCAGAGCACGCCGAAGACCGCTTCGAGCGTGACCGTCTGCTTGGCGCGCAGGTTGCGCAACACGCCGACAACGATCGCGGGCGGGGCCAGCCCGACGAGCAGCGCGTTGGCGACCCGCGTGGCCTTGCCGTCGACGTTGCCGTTGATCGCTTCGATGGCGGCTGCCCCGATCACGAGCACGGCGATCACGAGCGCGCCGCGAACGGACCGCGGACGGGCTTCCGCGGTCCACAGCGCCAGCAGCAGCGTGATGCTCAACAGGACGCTCACTAGCACCTGCTCCCAGGCCTCGGGCGTGGCGACCCCCTGTACCGCGAACGCGAGGATGATCGCGCCCAGCAGCAGGCCGTAGCGCGCCCGATGCGTCTGGACGGCCGGGTCGGCGTTCGCGCTCACGGCGCCTCGCGGGCCGGCGCCGAGGACCCGTTGGCGGTGCGCGATCTCGCTGGGCCTCCCCTACCTTGTTGCACCTCGGCCAGTTCTCTCATCGTCCCGATCCCTCCCGGGTGGGGTCTGGCGTGACCCCGGCGTACCCGTGTGGCTCGCGGGCGATTCTAGGGTGGCCCGCGGCGGCTGAACCGGGCTTTGCGGTGAGCGACCAGGCGCGCCCGCGCGGAGACCCGCCGGCACGCGCCGGACGGGCCTCAGCGGGTCGCCGCGCGCCCGTGAACGATCCCTACGCGTTCACTGGGGGGGCAGCGCAGCAGCGAGGCGATCACGAGCTCGCGCTGCGAGCGCCCGCCTGCGCATGCCCGGTCGCGACCGGTTTCCCTCTCCTTGCAACCGGTCGACGTGTTGTGGCGCCCGATGGTCCGCCAGCCGAGGAAGCGGCAGCCCGGGCGTCGGCGCTCGAGCTCGGCCATCTCGGCCTCCCAGCGCCCGACCAGCGCCAGCGACATGCTCTCTCGCGGCGTGGCCGGCGCGAGAACCCATTCGCTCAGGCATGGCATGCGCGACGACAGCGCCGGTCCGGACACCTGCTCGGCGCCCAGCGTGCGCAGCTCGGCGGCGAGGTCGGCCGCCTGCAGCACGCTGCAAACCTGGAAGGTGAAGCTCAGGAGCTCGTCCGCGCCCTCACCGGGCGATGCGCGATGGATGACCGACGAGCTCATGTGTCTCATCTTCCCCGCGCGCCTGCCCACAGTCGATACCGCGGTTGCGCGATCTGCGTTCGCTTCAGTCGAAGGCGAGCCCTTCGCCGAGCGCCTTGGCGACCAGGTGGGCGCGCGAGCGCGCGCCCACCTTGGTCATCGCGTTGCGAGCGTGCGTGCGCACGGTGTCGTGGGCGATTCGCAGCTCCTCGGCGATCTCCGGACCGGTTGCGCCCAGCGCGACGAGGCGCACGACCTCGCGCTCGCGTTTGGAGAGCGGCTCGGGCCGGTGCGCCTCCGGCAGCGAGCGTCGAAAGCGCGGGCCCCACTGCGAGGTGCTGAGCGCCACGAACAGCACCAGCTGGCGGCCGGTCACGACCTCGGTGCTCGCCGCCCACTGGACGGCCACCCTGCCCCCGTCGGCGACCAGGAGCTCGGACTCGCCCGTGAAGCGGTGTTCTGCGAGCAGCTTTTTCCATTCCCTCGCCGAGAGCTGCGGGCCGCCCACCAGGTAGCGGTAGACCGGCTGTCCGAGCAGCTGCTCGCGGCGGTAGCCGATGAGCTTCAGGTAGGCGCCGTTGACGTCCACGTGGCGCCGCTCCCCGTCGAGCAGCACCATCGCGTTGCGTGACTGCGTGAACGCCGTGGCGAACAGATCGGCCCATTCCCCGTGTCCCGCCATCGCCGCAGCCTAGCCGCGTTCGGATGCGCCCAGCGGACCCGCTCGCAGCGTCTGATCGCGGTCGAGCGGTCGCCGGTTGAGCAGGTACTGCGCCAGGTAGTTGCCGGCGATCTTGCTGGGCGGCCACCAGAGCGGCTCGGCGGCGGCGTGGAACACGGGACCGGCGGGCCCCTCGAGCTGGGCGTAGAGGTAGGCCGGCGAGATGCCCGTCAGGAGCTTTCCTCGGAGCGTCGGACGCAGGGGCGTCGGCACGAGGTCGGCACCCAAGGCCGCAGCCACGCCCTCGGCGGCGGCGTCGGCCTGCTGGGTGGCGATGCCGCCCTGCTTGACCGGGAAGGTCGTGCCGTCGCCCGCCGCGTACACGTCGCTGCGACCGCCCACCCGGCTGTACTCGTCCACCTCGATGAAGCCGTGGGCGTCGCAGGGAAGCCCCGGCACGTCGGGACCGTCGGTCTGCGCGAGCGCGACGACCTCGTCCGCGTCGATCTTGGGGTGCCCCTCCAGGTGCAGAGCGCCGTGCTCGAACCGTTCTGCCCGCACCCCGGTCCTCAGCACGATCCCGCGATCGGCGAGCAGCTCGTGCAGCATGCGTCCGGCCGCGGGGCCGAACACGGCCAACGGCTCGGGCTCGGCCGTGAGCACGGTCAGCTCCAGGCCTGCGATCCCGCTCTCGGCCACGCGCGAGGCGGTCAGCAGCGCAAGCTCGTACAGCGGCAGCGTCCAGGATGAATCAGCCGGGCTGACGAACGCGAGGCGCGTGACGGCTCCGCGATCGAGCCGCGCCAGCAGCTCGCGGAAGCCCGCTACGCCGCCGGCGTCGCCGAAGTGCGACGCGCCGGAAAGCCACGGCCGCCGGCGTGCGCCAACCGCGACCACGAGGGCGTCATAGGCGAGCACCGAGCCGCCCCGAAGACGGGCGCAGCGGCTGACCGTGTCGACCGCGGCCAGCGAGTCGACGTGCAGCCGCGCACCGTGGTCGGCGGCGATGTCGGCCACCGCGAGGGGATGGGTCTCGGCGAGATCGAACGGGGCCGCCACGGCAAGCGGCTGGTAGACGAACTGCGGATTGGGCGCGACGAGCTCGACGTCGGCGTCGAGTTCGGGGAGCGCGCGCAGGGCCAGCAGCGTCTCAACCGCCGCCACGCCCCCGCCGCATATGACAACGGAGCTCCGACCCACGTGGAGAGCGTAGGTCCGGGCCGATCCCCCGCCAGCCGGAGAAAGCCGCCGTTGCGTGGGGAGAAGCTACGGAGCGCCACACGCGTGGCAGATCGTACGTAGTTGACCGCAGCGCGGATGTGGCTAACGCCGGTCGCGTCCCCCCCGCGCCGCGCCCTAGGTTTCGGGCATGCTGGCAATGCCCGCACGCTCGCTCGCGGTGGTCGCGATGCTGCTCGGCAGCGCGGGCCTGGCGGCGTGCGGCGAATCCTCTCAGGAAAAGGCCAAAGCGCAGGTGTGCTCGGCGCGCAGCGACATCTCCAAGCAGATCAGCAGCCTTGAAGGGCTGACGATCTCGAGCACCACGATCAGCCAGGCCGAGGCCAGCTTCGAAGCGATCGGGAAGGATCTCACGCAGATCAAGAAGGCGCAGCCGAACCTCGAACCGGCGCGCCGGGAACAGGTTGAAGCCGCCACGAAGACGTTCGAGAGTCAGCTCAGCTCGATAACCTCCGGCGTCATATCCAAGCTGGGATCGGGCAATGCCGTGACCGCTCTGACGAGTGCCGAGCCGGCGCTCAAGGCCGCGGTAAGCCAGCTCGCCAGCGACTACAAGCAGGCGCTCGGCCCGATCAGCTGCCCGTAGGCGGGGAGGATCGCGACCGGGCCGGGAGGCGTGTCGGTCGGGCGGATGAGCGGAAGCGCGCGAGCGGTGATGTCGTCCTGGCGCAAGCCCGGGGCGGGGCGGCCGTGGCCGCCGTGGCGGCGCGTGTGGCCGGCGCTGGCCACGGTCGCGGCGCTGTGCTCGCTCGGCGGGCCCGCCGCGCTCGCGCTCGCTGCGGGCGGCTCACAGGCGACCGGTGGCGGCACGAGCGACGGCTCCGGCACGCGGTCCTGGTCGGCTCCGCTGACCCTCGCGAGATGCGCGCTGGCCGCCCCGCCGCAGGTGGCGTTCCCGAGCGAGAGCCCGGCCACGCCCACCGGACCCGGAGCGATCGTATGGGGCTCGCAGTCCAGCTCGTGCGCGCCGGCAGCCGGGCCGCGCGGGGGCTGGACGGTGTCGGTGGCCGCGCTCGGGCCGGGTGATGCGGCGACGCTCGAGGGCACCGCGCCGGCCGCTTGGAGCTCGCCGGTGGGGTTGACAGCGGTGGGCGCGCCGTTCGGGCGGGTCGCGCTGATCGTCGCCGACGCGGCCGGCGCCCAGGCCGGCAACCCGAGCGCGCTGCTGCAGGGCGGCGCGGCCGACCCTGCGCGCTGGCCGAGCGTGAGCGTCGAATCGGCTGCTGCTCCCGCGATCGCACGCGCCTATCTCGGTGACGTGGCGATCGCCTCCGTGGGAGCGGGGCCCGCGATCGCGGTCTCGGTGGAGCGCTACTACGACGGCGACCTGCAGCAACGCGGGATCGTGCCGATCCACGCCGGTCCGGTCACGGCGCTCACGGCCGCCATGGACTACCGCTCCGACGTGCTCGTCGCCTGGCAGCAGGACGGCGCGATCTACGCCCGCATGCTGCGCGCGTCCGGTCGCGAAGACCCCACCCAGAGGGTCGGGCCGAGCGCCCCCCACCCGCAGCTCCGAGCGGTGGTGAGCGACAACGACCACGGGATGATCGCCTGGTCGAGCACCGAGCTCGGCGGCAACTCGGCGCCGCGCACACACGTCTACCTCGATCTGTCGGCCGCGGGCGTGCGCTTCGGGCGTCCCCTGCGGCTCGCCTCGTTCGCCGATCCGCTGCGGGTGGGTGAGAGCCCCGGCTCGCTGCAGCTGCAGCGCCTCTCGACGGAGAACGTGATGCTCGCCTGGACGGTGGCCGAAGGGGGCAGCTACACGGTCCACGCGGCGCCCGCCGTGTTCGCCGCGTCGCGCGCCACGCGCCTGTCGGAAGCGGGCTCCTCGGCGGTCCTGGACGATCTCGCACCCGGACCGGCCGGCGAGGCGATCGCCGTGTGGAGCACCGCGCCGGCGACCGCCGGCGGCACGCTGGACACATCGCGGACGGAGCTGTGGGCCGCGCGTACGTCGATACGCCCGCACGCGCACGTCGTGCTGCGAACGCCCGAGAGGATCGCGCCAGCGGGCCCGATCTTCGCTCCTGCGGTGGCCGTCGATCCCGCGAGCGATCAGGCGGTGGCGACCTGGCTCGTGGCGAGCAGCCCCGAGCGCGTCGAATACGCGGTCAGCGCAGGCCTCGCCCGATACCGGCCGCGGCCCACGATCGCCCTCGTCGGCCCGCCGGCGGCGCGGACGCACTGGCTCCCGATCACGCTCGCCGCCGCAGGGCTCGTCGTCGCGGCGACGGCCATCGTCGCGGTCGCACGATCGCGCCGGCGCAGGCGCCGTCGCGGAGCGTTCTGAGCGCCGCGATCGGGCGGCCGTCCGGTCGGCCGGGCGCGGTCAGGCGGGAGGAGCCCCGGCGTCGCCGCGGGGCGCGCCGCGGCGACGCCGGTACATGATCACGCCCGCGCCGAGCAACACCAGCGCGGCGAGCGCGGCGGCGGCGATGTAGCGCAGACGATGATGGACGCTTGCCGGTTTCGCCGCTGCCGGCCTTGGTCGCGGCACGAACAGGACCCGCACATGGCGGGCGTGCAGGACCCCGAGCAACGTGGACTCCGCGCCCGCGGGATAGTAGGCGTGCCACTCGTCGAGGTTGCGGAACTTGATCTCCACATCCCCGCGCGTGGGGTTGATGATCGCCCGGATCAGCGGCCCCGAGCGGACCTGCGCGTAGAGCGCCGGGTAGCTCACCCAGGTCGCGGCCGCGGCCGTCGCCGGCGAAAGCCCGAGCACACCCGTGACAACCAGCAGGAGCAATCCGCGACGCAAGGGCTGCATCGTAGGTCACCCGTCCACGCCTTCGCGGCCGCCACGCGGCGCTCGCTCGTGCGGCGCGCGTATGGCGGCCGTGGTGCCGGCTAGGCTGGGCGCCATGAAGCACCTGCACGGGTCCGCGCAGGCCACGGTAGGGGTGCCAATCGAGGACTGCCTCGCGCTGTTTGCCGCGCTCGAGGCCTATCCGAGCTGGTACCCGGACGTCGTCAGAGAGGTGGAGGTCATCGAGTACGCCGACGACGGGCTTCCGCTCAGAGCTGAGACGAAGCTGCATCTCTCCTATGGACCGGTCTCCAGGGACCTCGACCTCCTGCTCGCCGTGCGGGTGCGCAGGCCCGGGCTCGTCCAGCTGACGCACGTTCCCCGTGGCCCGTCCAGCAGCGCGTCGTTCGACGCCACCTGGCGGTTGCAGGACCACGTCGGAACGCGGCTGGATCTCGAGCTCGACGCGACCATGCCGGTTCCAAGGCTCGTTCCGCTCAGAGGCGTCGGCAACGCGTTCGCGGCCGGCTTCATGCGGGCCGCCGTCGGACGGCTCGAGCCGTGATCGCTTTCATCCATCTCCCGTCAGGAGGTCCAGACCATGTCCACGTTTGCTGACAATGAAGTCCGCCGGCTTGCCAGCCTGTGGTGGCTGCTGGTGCTGTTCGGTGTGGTGACGCTTGGCGTCGGCATCTTCTTCGTCGTATCGCCGCACGAAACCCTGAGCACGTTCACGGTCATCGCCGGGATCTTCCTGCTCGTCGACGGCGTGCTCGCGATCGTCGCGTCGCTGTTCGGCCGAGGAGAGGGTCGTGGACTGCTCGCGCTGGTTGGTGCGCTCTCCGCGATCGCGGGCCTGGTGCTGATCAAGAAACCGTTCCATACGCTCCTGGTCTTCGCGCTGATCTTCGGCGTGTGGCTCGTCGTAGCCGGCTTGGTGCGCTTCGTGTCGGCTTTCACCACCGCCGAAGGACGGACAGGAAACGTGATCATCGCGATCGTCGACCTGATCGCCGGCATCGTCATCCTCGCCTGGCCGGAACTCGGGCTGGCCACGCTCGCGGTGATCATCGGGGTCGTCCTGATCTGCCGTGGAATCCTCTTCGTGGCGGCCGGCTGGATGCTGCGCGCGCTCGACAGGGCAGGCTCGTCGGAGTTGGAGGTCACCGTGAGATGACCAAACACGAGTAGTCCGGATGCAACGCGCGCACACCCGTCCAGGCCCCGGCCGCCACGAGGGCGTCAGCAGAGGGAATCCGCCGCCCCCTGGCCCCGGACGGGCGTGCGGGAGTTGATCCTGTCGCGCCGAGGCCGGCCGGGAAAGCCACCCAGGGTGTTGAGATCCACACCCGTCCGATGTGAGCACGATCGCCCGCGAGCCACGTCTGCCGGCGCCGCGGCAAACACCCATCCCCACGCGCGGAGCGGCCTCGATCCGTAGATGGCACACGCGGAGATGTGGGTTTCCCGATCACCGGCACGGGTTCCCTCGGTCGCGCGCGCACCCGCCGAGCCATAGCGTCACTCCACGCAAACACAAAGGCTCGCGAGGCAGGGGAGGTTTCGTCTGCCAACCCTCTAGAGGTAAGGAGACACCATGAGGAATCGCCGGTCGCTTCTCGTAGCGCTCATTTTCGCGGCTTTGGCCGCAGTGGGCCTTTCTTCTGAGTCGTTCGCAGCCACGAGTGCGGGGGTGACCTCGTCGCCCACGCAGGCGAACGCAAAGCTCGCACCGCTCGCCATCAAAACCGAACGCACCGAATACAAGGCCGAATACACCGACGAAAAATTCGGTCCCGTGAAGTGCGCGGGCCTACATGTCGTTTCCGTGCAGTACCCCGGCAACGCAACGTCAGGCGGAGCCGACAAATGGACGTGCAAGGTCAACGTCCCGCTGACCAAACCATTCACCAAACTGCTGTACGGCACTCCGGGAGCGCCCATTGAACCCTTCCCGGAGTGGGCCTCGGACTACTTCGCCCTGAAAGGGCTCGGCGTGATCGCCAAGGAAGTCACCGCCACCGAGGGAGCGGGCGGCCTCGCCTACAGCGCGACCGCCGTCTACCCGTTCGAAGAAGTGGTGTAGACGCAGGACGGACATGGGAACGAGTTCTCCCGGTCATGACAGCTGCTTTGGGGCGCGCTTCGGCGCGCCCCTCGGTTCCGCGCGACCCTTCACGCCGGCGTACGTCGCCCGCTGCGTGGGCGCCACGGCGATCCGCCGGCCGAGCGGCGCGGCGGCCGCGTGGCGCGACCTCCGAGTCAGATGATCGGGACGGCCGGATTTGAACCGGCGACCCCCTGCTCCCAAAGCAGGTGCGCTACCAGGCTGCGCCACGCCCCGTCCACGACAGCCTAGACGGCGCGGCGGCCTTCGCGCGACAGCGTCGCGCTGCTAGCCTCCGCGGCCGTCATGGCGGACGTCCAACCTCTGCGCGCGCTGCACTACGACCCGGCCGTCGCGGGGCCCCTGGCGGACGTGGTTTCCCCGCCGTATGACGTGATCGACGCCGACCAACGAGCGGCTCTGCTGGCGCGCTCCCCGTACAACGTGGTGGCCGTGGATCTGCCGAAGGCCGAGCCGGGTGGCGGCGATCCGTACCTGTCGGCGGGGGAGCTGTTCGAGAGCTGGCAGCTCGACGGCGCGCTCGCGCGCGATTCCGAGCCGGCGCTGTGGGCGCACACCCAGGACTACACCGGCCCGGACGGGCAGCGGCGCACGCGCCGCGGCTTCTTCTGCCGCGTGCGCATCGAGGACTACGGCCCCGGACGCGTGCGCCCGCACGAGCGCACCCACCCCGGCCCCAAGGAGGACCGGCTGCGCCTGACGCGTGCCACGCGCGCGAACGTCTCCCCCATCTTCTCGCTCTACTCCGACCCCGGCCAGGCGGCCTGGGCGGCGCTAGCGCCGGGGACAGGCGCCCCACCGTGGGGCGAGGTCACCGACGGCGATGGCACGGTCCACCGCCTGTGGCGCGTGAGCGACCCGCAGACGATCGCGGCGGTGCAGGCGGCCACGGCGGACGCCGAGCTGCTGATCGCCGACGGGCACCACCGCTACGAGACGATGCAGGCATACGCCAAGGAGGTGGGCGGCGAGGGGGAGCACCGCTACATCCTCATGTGCCTGGTCGCGCTGGAGGACCCCGGGCTCACGGTGTTCCCGACGCATCGCCTCGTTCGCGGACTGGACGCGGCCCGCCGCGAGTCGCTGGCCGCGGCGCTGGCGCGCGACTTCGAGATCGCCGAGGTGCCCGAGCAGCAGATCGCGCCGCCGCCGGGCACCGGCAGGCTGGTGCTCGGCTACATCGACGGCGCCTCGCGCCGGCCGCTGCGGCTGACGCTGAAGGACCAGGCGATCGCCGACGCGGCCCTGCCGGGGCGCTCCTCCGCCTACCGCCAGCTCGACACCGGCGTGCTCGAGGCGCTCGTGCTGAAGGGCGCGCTCGGGCTGAGCGACGAGGACATCGCGCACTTCAACGGCCTCTTCTACGCGCGCGACACCGCCGAGGCACTCGCGATGGTCGACTCGGGTGAGTACGACGCGGCGTTCCTGATGCGTCCCACGCCGGTCGAGCAGGTGCGCGAGGTCGCGGCCGCTGGAGAGAACATGCCGCCGAAGTCCACGTTCTTCTTCCCGAAGCTGCTCACGGGTTTGCTGTTCAACCCCCTCGCCTAGCCGGCCCCGTGAGTATGATGGAAAGAAGGTAGGGAAGAAGGACCAATAGAAGGGATCCCCAGATGAGCCAACCGCAGGAAACGACACGGATGAAGGTGACCGCGCGGCGCGACGGCGCGACCCTCAGGCACACGGTCCAGGTCCGCGATCACCAGATCACAGTCGACGAGCCGCACACGGCCGGGGGCGAAGACACCGGGCCGGACCCGCGCGAGCTGCTCGCCGTAAGCCTCGCCTCCTGCACGGCCATCACGATGGAGATGTATGCCGCGCGCAAGGGCTGGGACATCGGCCACGTCGAGGTGGACGTCGAGTACAGCCCCGCCGAGCGCGGCTGCCCGACCAAGTTCGAGCTCGTCATGCGGCTGCCCGAGGAGCTGCCCGAGGACCAGGTGGAGCGGCTGCGGGTGATCGCCGCCAAGTGCCCGGTGCACCGCGCGCTGGACGGCGAGGTGATGTTCCAGGAGCGCATTGAGCGCGTTCACCTGGCCGCCTGACCCCTCGATCTCGGGAACCCCCGCCCGCCCCGCGGCGGGCGAAGCGATACCCGCGGCCGTGCTCGCGCCGTTGCTCGTGGAGGGCGACCCGACGCACGCACGCCTGGTGCTGACACGGCGGCGGGCGGACCTGCGCCGCCACGCCGGCGAGATCTCGCTCCCGGGCGGCCGCAAGGACGACGCCGACCCAGACCTGACCGCGACCGCGCTGCGCGAGGCCGAAGAGGAGATCGGGCTCCCGCGCACCGACGTCACGCTGCTCGGCGCGCTCCCGACCGTGTCCACGTTCGCGACCGGCTATGTGATCCACCCGTTCGTCGGCACGATCCCGGCGGGGCTCGCCTGGCGCCTGTCACCGCGCGAGGTCGACGCCGTGCTCGAGCTGCCGCTCGCGGCGCTGCGGGCGGGGCGCACGCGCAAGCGCATGGAACGTCGCGGGATCTCCTTCGAGACCGACGTGTACCTCGTCGATGAGCACCTCATCTGGGGGGCCACCGCGCGCATCATCGAGCACCTCCTGGAGCGCCTTCAAAGCGGCGGCGCGGATGGCGCGCTGACGCTGCGCTAGCCCGCTTCCACCCTGCAGCTGCACGGCCCGCATCGCGCGCCGAGCGGGCCCGCCGCGCGCCGGCTCCTCAAGGACCCTGGGGAGTCCAGCCGGAGAGACCCGACCAGGCGCCCTCGACGCGCGCGGAATCGGGCGTCGCGGCGGCTCGCGGCCGCGGCCACATGCCACCGAGCAGCATCGCCAGCGAGCCGACCAGGGCCAGCCACGCCCCCTCGCGCAGCGACAGCGAGATCAACCCGGCGGCGGGGTCGGGCCTGTCGAGCATGCGGTAGAGCACGCAGGCGGTCGCGACGCTGCCGAGCAGCACGAGCGAGGCGCCGGCGCCGTCGGGGACGCTCCCGGCGCGTGCGAGCGGGAGCAGCGCGTCCAGCAGCGCGAGCCCGGCCAGCACGAGCAGCACGATGTTCATGTACTTCAGCGCCTGATTGGCGCTGACCGTCGCGAGCTGCTGGCCCACGAGCGAGCTGAGCGTTGCGTGCAGCGGGGTGAGGTACTGCTGCAGCGCGGCGTTGCCGTAGTGGGCGACGACCTGGTCGCCGACCTCCTGGACGAAGACGGCACCGCCGGCGGTGAGGCTCAGCCCATACCAGGGCAAGAACACCGCGACGGCGAGCAGGACCGCCCCAAGAGCCGCCACGAGCAGGCCGTATCGCGAGCGATCTGCAGCCATCTTGCGTCCATCATCGGCCCGATCGCGGATCGCCTTGACAGCCGCGGCGCGGCCTCAGCCGCCGCTCATCAGCGAAGCGATCGCGGCGCGCGCCTGCGCGAGCCAGGCGGCGGTGTCGGCGGGGTCGGCCGTGAGGAAGGCAGCGGGCATGGCGTTGCGCACCAGCAGCGTGCGCGCGAGCCGCTCGCCTTCGGCGATCAGCGCGGTCGCCGCGGGGCTCGTCGCCGTGGCCTCATACACCACGCCACGCACGGTCGTGTCGATCGCCTGCGTGAGGAAGTACTGCACGCGCGTGCTGTGGAGCGCGGAGAGCTCCTCCGGTGTCCCGCTCGCCGAGCCGAGCAGCCAGCAGAGGATCGTCACGTTCTCAAGCGCGGCGCGCAGCGTGGCGAGGCGATCGGGCGTGCCGATGAAGCACTCGGCGCCGGTCGCCTCGATCGCGGGCCGCGCGGACTCACGGCGGGTGGTGATGCGCACCGCGTGGCCTTCGCCGGCGAGCTCGGCCGCGAGCTGCCGGCCGCGGCAGCCGCCCGCGACGATCAGGATCCTGGCCACGGCGCGGCATGTTACGGGCCGGCCGCCAGCTGCTCAGGCCGCTGCGCCCTCCGGCATGTCTATTCCGAGCCGCTGAAGCACCTCTTCGCGGTCGGTGCCGTGGACGCGGAGCACGTGGTCGAAGTCGGCTCCGTAGACCCACATCGCGGCGACCAGCACGTCGCCCGCGCCGACGGTGTGGGAGCCGCGCTGGGAGGCCACCTTCACGGCCTGCTCGCTGACCGCGCCGACCATGTCACGGGGCACGTCAGTGCCTGTGTCCGGGGCACCCCGCTCTTCCGTGCGGGACCCTTCCAGCGGCGCCTCGCTGACCCCCAGCGCCTGCAATGCCGCGCCGGCCTCGCCGTGGAGCCGCAGGATGCGCAGCCAGCGCTCGGCCTCGGCCTCGGGCGAGCGTGCAAACGGCAGCGCGGTCCCAGCCATGCCCAGGAGCATCGCGGTCTCGACGTCGGGCGCGGGCCGCGTGATCATCCGAGCACCCGCTGCACGCCCGCGACCTCACGTAGGGACGGTGCAAGCACGGCCACGTTCTGGGGGCGCAGCGCAATCTGCGGTTCGCCGTCGCCGTGGTGCAGCTCGAGCACCACGCGACCGTGCTGCGCAACCACGCGGCGGGTCGACACGGCGATCTGCTCGGCCTCGGCCGGGTGGACGCCGCCGGCGAGCAGGAACCGCTCGGCGCGATCGCCGGAGGCGTGACGGGCGTCCAGTTCGAGCTCCTCGACCTGCACGGCCGGGACGCCGGGCTCCCCCTCGATCCGCAACAGACAGGCCGCCATGTCATCGGGGTGCTTGTCGGACTGGGCGGCAACGCGGTCCAGCAGCGTGTCGGCGCCATCGTCCTGATCGAGCTCGCCGAGGAGACGCTCGAGCCGCTGCGCTCCGAACAGCTCACCGCCGATCCGCGCCTCGACGACACCGTCGGTGTAGAAGCAGACGAGCGCGCCACCGGGTATGTGCACGATCGTCTGGCGCGTCCCCGTCGTCTCGCCCACGCCGATCGGCGGAGCCGAGCTGGCAGTGATCGGCGCGATCGACTCCTCGCCGATCACCGCGGGCGGCGGGTGGCCCGCGCAGGAGTAGACCAGCGTGCGCTCGCGCGGGTCGTAGGTGGCCAGCGCGACAGTGGCGAAGGAGTCCCCGAGCTGGCGTTCGAGCACCGGCGCGGCGGTCTGCAGCGCCGCCCGGGGCGCGAGGCCCGCCTCGAGGTAGGCGCGCAGCGTGTAGCGCACGAGCGTGGTGTGGGGCAGTGCCTGACGGCCGTGGCCGGAGACGTCGCCGACGATCAGCCCGAGCCGGCCGTCGCCGAGCGCGAACACGTCGTAGAAGTCGCCGCCGGCGGCCGGGCCGCAGGCCGGGCGGTAGGCCGCGGTCGTGCCCACGGGGCCCAGGCGGGCGGGTAGCGGGGGCAGCAGCGCGGCTTGCATCAGGCCCACGTCCGCGAGCAGCTGCGCTCGCTGGCGCGCCAGCCGGCGCGCGCGCAGGGCGGCCAGCTGCGAGCTCGCGCCGAGCGCCAGCGCGAGCGCTACCAAGGCGCCGATGAGCGCACGCATGAGCGGCGGCACCACGCTGATGATGTGCGTGACGGTCTGGGTGACGGTGTGCACCAGCGGCGATTCACCGGAATGCGCCGCGCGCGCCGGGGTGCCACCCGACTCGCCCCTGTCGCCGGCCGTGCGCCGCGTGGCGGCCGCGACGACCGGGGCGTGCTCGAGCCCGCCGAGCACCAGGGCGCCTGCTGCGCCCCGGCCGCGTGCCGCGGGCGAGGCCGCGCGCCCGCGGCGCGCTGGGGTGCGCGGCCGGCCGGGGCGCGAGGGCGTCGGCGGCCTGGTCACGACGGGGGTCGGGGTCGGGGTTGCGCTGGTCGCGATCGGTGTGGCTGGCGTGGCGGGCACGCTCGCCGCCACGGCCGGGGCTTCGGCGGCGGGTGCGGGCTGACTGCTCGGCGGAGGCTGGGGCGTGTGCAGGCCGCGCTTGGATTCCTTCGGTTTGTCGTGGTGGATGCGTTCGTGGCGGACGGAGCCGCCCGGCACTTCCGATTCGCCCGTTTCCGAGCCGGCCGCCGGGACCGCCTGTTCGCCCGGCTGGGCTTTGGCGGCGGGGGTGGCACTGGCGGCGGGCGTGGTGCTGGCGGCGGGCGTGCGTGTACGCCTGTGCTTTGCGACAGGCGCCGGGTGGCGCGGAGGCTGTTCGCCGCGGGAGCCCTGGGGCTGAGGGTTCTGCCCCGCGCCGACTTCTTCGGCGGCGGTGCCGCCGGCGGGCGTCGTTGGGGGCGGCGAGGCGGAGTGGGACTGGGCGGGGGGACGGGCGTGGTTCTGGTGCGCAGTGGCCGCCGTGACCGAGGTCAGGGCGAACGCGCCGCAGAGAATCGACATTGCGGTGGCCAGGCCCCGAAGCGGATGCCGCAAACTCCGGGTTTCACCTGCGCCCCGTGCCATCAACCAGTCGCAGCCTCGCGCTCGCGGACCCACGCGAGCGCCTGATCGATGGTGGAGAACATCTGGAACGTCGAGTCCAGCCCGGTCATCTCGAAGATGTTGAACACGTCGGCCTCCGCGCCGGCGAGCGCGAGCAGCGACCCGGCCTCGAGGCTCCTCTGCACGCCCACGAGCACGCCGAGCGCGGTGGAGTCGATGAACGTGACGGGGGAGAGATCCACGACGAGGTTGCGGGCACCCGAGCGGAGCGCGTCGCCGAGCGTCCACTTGAGGTTCGGCGCGGACGCGAGGTCGAGCTCGCCGACCACCGTGATGACGCTGGTGGCGCCTTGCAGATCACGCCTGCTGACCGCGAAGGCGATGCCAGAGCTGCCCATCGCGCGGCGGGCAGCCTCCTGGCGCGCGCCCGGCTCAGCGGCCGGCGCATCTGCAGAGCGCGTCCCTAGCGATCCATTCCGAGGCACATCATTAGCTTCGGCTCGTGCGTCGCAGATCTTGAGCCCAATTTCTCCCGCCTTCATACAGGCGTCCGCATCGCCGACCATCTCCTGGAAGCGCACGAGCGCCGTGGCCCGGCGGGGCGCGAGCCGCGGGCGGGCCGCCTTGAATAGCATCATCCTTCGCCGTCATGCCAGCGCCCCCCGACACAAGCCCCGGCGCCGTGAACGGTGAGGCGGCCACGATGGACAAGATCGTCGCCCTCGCCAGACGGCGCGGCTTCGTCTTCCCCTCCTCCGAGATCTACGGAGGCGTGGGCTCGACTTACGACTTCGGTCACTATGGCGTGCTGCTCAAGGGCAACGTCAAGGGAGAGTGGTGGCGGGCGATGTTGCAGGAGCGCGACGACATCGTGGCGATCGACTCGGCGATCCTGCAGCACCCGCGCGTGTGGGAGGCCTCCGGCCACCTCGAGGGGTTCACGGACCCGCTCGTGGACTGCCGCACCTGCGGCCAGCGTTTCCGCGCCGACCATCTCGCCGAGCTGAGCTGCGGGCGCAAACCCTCCCAGCATCCGGGGGAGACGGCGGAGTGCTCGCTGACGGAGGCGCGCGACTTCAACCTGATGTTCGAGACCACGATCGGCCCGGTCAAGGAGTCGGGGGCGACGGCCTACCTGCGACCAGAGACCGCGCAGGGCATCTTCATCAACTTCAAGAACGTGTTGCAGTTCTCGCGCAAGAAACCGCCGTTCGGGATCGCCCAGGTGGGCAAGTCCTTCCGCAACGAGATCACCCCGGGGAACTTCATCTTCCGCACGCGCGAGTTCGAGCAGATGGAGATGGAGTACTTCGTGCCGCCCGCCGAGGCCCAGCGCTGGTTTCAGCACTGGCTGGGCGAGCGCGAGCGCTGGTACGTGGAGCTCGGCATCCGCCCCGACCACCTGCGCCTGCGCCCCCACGACGAGCAGGAGCTCTCCCACTACTCCTCCGCTACGAGCGACGTCGAATACCTGTTCCCGCCGACCGCCGCGGGCGGCGAGCCGCGCTGGTCGGAGCTCGAGGGGATCGCCAACCGCGGCGACTTCGACCTCACGCGCCACACGGAGTTCTCCGGGCAGAAGCTCGAGTACTTCGACCAGGCGACCGGTGAGCGCTACGTGCCTCACGTGATCGAGCCTGCCGCCGGCGCGGACCGCGCGACGCTCGCGTTTCTCGCCGACGCCTACGACGAGGAACTCGTCGCACGCGAGGGCACGGGCGAGGGCGAGCTGCGCACCGTCCTGCGGCTGCATCCGCGGCTCGCGCCGGTGAAGGCGGCGGTGCTGCCGCTCGTGGGCAAGGACGGGCAGCCCGAGCTCGCGCGCGAGGTGCACGAGGCCCTGCGCGGCCGCGTGCAGTCCGAGTACGACGTGGGCGGCGCGATCGGCAAGCGCTATCGCCGCCAGGACGAGATCGGCACGCCGTTCTGCCTTACGATCGACCATCAGAGCCTGGAGGACCGGACCGTGACGCTGCGCGACCGCGACTCGCTGGCTCAGGCGCGCATCCCGATCGAGGGCATCGCCGAGGAGATCGAGGGGCGCGTGCTCGCCCCGTGGAAGACCCCGAAGCAGTCGAAAGGAACCGGATGGACTTCGAGCTGACCGACGAGCAACGCCTGATCCAGGAGACGGCTCGCGACTTCACCGACAACGAGATCGTCATGCAGTCGCGGGAAAACGCCCGCAACCACCACTTCGACGTGGGCCTCGTCAAGAAGGTGGCCGAGCAGGGCTATCTGGGCGCGATCGTCCCCACCGAGTACGGCGGCGCCGGCCTGGACTACCTCTCCTACGGCCTGGTGGTCGAGGAGATCGGACGCGGCGACTCCGCGATCCGCACGGTCATCTCGGTGCAGACCTCTCTGGTCTGCTCGGGCATCGTGAAGTTCGGCACCGAGGAGCAGAAGCGCAAGTACCTGCCGAAGCTCTGCTCGGGCGAGTGGCTCGGCTGCTTCGGCCTGACCGAGCCGGACACGGGCTCGGACGCGGCCAACCAGAAGACGCGCGCGCGCCGGACCGACTCCGGCTGGGTGATCAACGGAGCGAAGATGTGGATCTCGATGGCCAACTACGCAAAGGTGGCGCTGATCTTCGCCCAGACCGACCCCGAGCTCGGCCACAAGGGCATCGCGTGCTTCCTGGTGGACAGCGACCAGCCGGGCTTCAAACCTCAGACGATCGAGCACAAGATGGGTCTGCACGCCTCCGACACCGCGTCGATCGCCCTGGAAGATGTGGAGGTGGCCGAGGAGGACATGCTGGGCGAGGTCGGCGACGGCTTCAAAATCGCTATGTCCAACCTCGACTCGGGGCGCTACTCGGTGGCGGCCGGGTGCGTGGGGATCTGTCGCGGGTGCGTCGAGGAGTCGGTGAAGTACGCCACCGAGCGCGAGCAGTTCGGGCGCCCGATCGCGAGCTTCCAGCTCGTGCAGGCGATGATCGCCGACATGGTGCTCAAGACCGACGCCTCGCGGATGCTCGTGTGGCGAGCCGGCTGGCTGAAGGACCAGGGCCGGCCGAACACGCTGGAGACCTCGATCGCCAAGCTCCACGCGAGCGAGGCGTCGCTGGAGTGCGCGAACCTCGCCATTCAGGTGCACGGCGGCGCGGGCTACGTCGACGACCACCCCGTCGAGCGCTACTACCGTGACGCGCGCGTGACCACGCTGTATGAGGGCACCTCCCAGATCCAGAAACTGATCATCGGGCGGGCGATGACCGGCGTGAACGCGCTGGTCCCCGCCTGAGCCGCCGCGAAGACGCCCGCGATGTCCAAGCTGAGGGCCGTGAACAGCGATCCGGAGGGGGCCGGCGATGACGCTCAGGCTGGGTCCGGCGGTTCGGCGGCGAGCGTGATCGGCGTGCTTGGAGCCGGGACGATGGGCGCCGGCATCGCGCAGCTTGCCTGCCGCTCGGGAGCGCAGACGCTCCTATATGACCCGATCCCGCAGGCGCTCGCGCAGGGTCGCGAGCGCATCGCCGACGGCCTGCGCCGCGAAGCCGCGAAAGGCACGTGCAGCGCGCAGGAGGCCGCCGACGCGGGCGGGCGCCTGCACGCCGTGGAGACCCTCGAGGCGCTCGCGGACTGCGAGCTGGTGATCGAGGCGGTGCCCGAGCGCGTGGATCTCAAGCGCGAGACCTACGAGCGCCTGTCGGCGGTCGTGGGCGAGCGCTGCGTGCTCGCGACGAACACCTCCTCGATGCTCGTGACCGCGATCGCGGCGGCGGCGAGCAACCCGGGGCGGGTGGTGGGCATGCACTTCTTCAACCCCGCTCCCGTGATGGCGCTGCTCGAGGTCGTCGCCGGCGAGCGCTCGGAAGACTGGGCGCTCGCGATCGCGCACGCGACCGGCGAGGCGATGGGCAAGCAGGTCATCCGCGCCAGCGACGGGCCGGGCTTCATCGTCAACCGCTGCAACCGCCCCTTCGGCCTGGAGGCGCTGCGCATGCTCCAGGAGCGTCTCGCGGACATCGAGACGATCGACCGCGTGGTGCGCATGGAGGGCGGCTTCCGGATGGGGCCGTTCGAGCTGATGGACCTGGTAGGCGTGGACACCGGCTTCGAGGTCTCCAAGAGCTTCTACGAGCAGTTCTTCGGCGAGCCGCGCTGGCGGCCCTCGCCGATCACCGCCCGCTACGTCGCCGCCGGACTGCACGGTCGCAAGAGCGGCGCGGGCTACTACCGCTATCGCGCCGGCGAGCCGCACCGCCCCGAGGACCCGGCGCCGGTCGCGTCGGCCGAGCCCGGCGAGGGCGTGGTGGTGATCGCGGGCGACGGCCCGCTTGCGGCCGAACTCGGTCAGGCGGCCCAGGCTGCGGGCTTCGAGGTGCGCGGTCCCCACGCGTCGCTCGGCGACGCGCTGCCTGCCCTGTTCATCGACTGCTCCCACGCGCGCGAGGCAGCGGAGGGGTCGCCGTCCACGCTGACCCCGCGTCCCACGCCCGCCCACGGCGGCGCTCACCTGCTGCTGTGTGCGCGGGGCTCGCTCGCGACGCTGGCGCCGGGCGGGAGCGCGGTGGGCTTCCACGTCCTGCCGCCGTTCGCCGACGCGCAGCTCGTGGAGCTCACCCGCGGCGAGAGCTCCTCGCCGCTGGCCGCGCAGCGGGCCGAGCGCTTCTTTGCGGCGCTCGGCAGGCACGTCGCCTGGGTGGGCGACGCTCCCGGTCTGGTGCTCGGTCGGATCGTCTGCCAGGTCATCAACGAGGCCGCGTTCGCGCTCGGCGAAGGCGTGGGCAGCGCTCGCGACATCGACCTGGGGATGGTGCTCGGGCTGAGCCATCCACGCGGTCCGCTGCAGTGGGCCGACACGATCGGCCTCGACCACGTGCTGAGCGTCCTGCAGGCTCTCGGCGAGGAGTACCAGGAGGAGCGCTACCGACCAGCCCCCGCGCTGCGGCGGCTGGTCGGCGAGGGGCGCCTCGGGCGCGCCACCGGCGCGGGCTTCTTCGAGTACGGGGACTGACGCGCGATCTCACGTTCGGCCGCCCCGCGCGCGTTAATCGCACAGTGAGCAGCGGGCTTCCCCCCTTTCAGCGCTTTCTGGACTCCCAGCGCGAGGTGGTCTGGCGCTTCCTCGTGTCTACCGTCGGCGCGGGCGAGGCCGAGGACTGCTTCCAGGAGACGTTCATCGCGGCGCTGCGCGCCTATCCGCGCCTGCGCGCCGACTCCAACCTGCGCGCGTGGGTGCTCACGATCGCCCACCGCAAGGCGCTGGACGCGCACCGCGCCCGCGCGCGGCGCGCGCTGCCGGTGGCCGACACCGAGGCCGTCAGCCAGCGCGGCGAGCTCGCGCCGCCGCCCCGCGACGACGCGCTGTGGCAGGCGGTCGGCGAGCTGCCGCCGCGCCAGCGCTCTGCGGTTCTGCTGCGCTACGTCGCCGACCTGCCCCACCGCGACATCGCGGCCGCGATCGGCTGCACGGAGGAGGCGGCCCGCCGCTCGCTGCACGAGGGACTTACCAAGCTTAGAAAGGTGGTGCCGGCATGAGCCCGACGAAGACCACGATCGAGCAGGCCCTGCGCGGCGGCGGCGATGACGCCGCGCGCGATGGCGGCGGCGCGCGCGCCGCCGCGCTGGCGGCGCGCCGCCTGACCGAGCGCGTGACGGCGGAGGGGCTCGCCGACGTCACCTACGCGCCGGTGGAGTCCCCCTTTGGCACGCTGCTCGCCGCCAGCACCCGCCGCGGCCTGCTGCGCCTGGCGTTCCCCGAGGAGAACGTGGACTCGGTGCTGGAACGCATCGCCCGGCGGGTCTCCCCCCGCATCGTCGAGGCGCCTGCGCCGACCGAGCCCCTGCGGCGCGAGCTCGAGCAGTACTTCGCGGGACGGCGACGCGAGTTCGAGCTGCCGCTCGACTGGTCGCTGGTGGGCCCGTTCGGACGGCGCGTGCTGCGTGCAACCGCCGAGATCCCCTTCGGCGGCTGGCTGAGCTACGCCGACGTGGCCGCCGAGGCTGGCAGCCCGCGCGGCTCGCGGGCCGCGGGCAACGCGCTCGGAGCCAACCCGATCCCGATCGTCATCCCCTGCCACCGCGTGCTGCGCAGCGGCGGCGTGCTCGGCGGCTACGGCGGCGGCGTGCAGCGCAAGCGCTGGCTGCTCGAGCTCGAGGGCGCGCTGCGTCCCGAGTCAGAGCGCTAGGCGCCGTCGGCCGCGGGCGCCCACTGCGCTTCGGCGGGATCGCCGATGGGCATGCCGGCGGGAACCGGGATGCCGGGAGTGTCGCGCAGGTACCACTCGGCGTCGAGCGCGGCCTGACAGCCGGAGCCGGCGGCGGTGATCGCCTGGCGGTAGGTGTGGTCGACGAGGTCGCCCGCCGCGAACACGCCCGGCCGCTTGGTGCGCGTGGAGCGAGGATCGGTCAGCACGTAGCCGTTCTCGTCGAGGTCGATCTGGCCGCGTACGAGCTCCGATTGCGGCTCGTGACCGACGGCGATGAACGTGCCCGATACCGGCAGCTCGCGCCGCTCGCCAGTGTCGACGTTGATGAGCGCAGCGTGCCCCAGCGCGCCGTTCTCGCCGGCCAGGAACTCCTCCACGCGGTAGGGCGTCAGGAACTCGATGTTCTCCTGGGCGCGCGCCCGCTCAAGCATGATCTTCGAGGCGCGGAACTCCTCGCGCCGGTGCACGACGACCACGTTCGCGGCGAACTTCGACAGGAAGATGGCCTCCTCCATCGCCGAGTCGCCGCCGCCTACGATGATCGTGGGGGCGCCCTTGAAGAAAGCCGCGTCGCACGTGGCGCAGTAGCTCACACCGCGTCCGGCGAGCTCCTCCTCGCCACCCACGCCGAGCTTCTTGTGCTCGGCGCCCATCGCCAGGACGACCGTGCGCGCGCGATGCTCGGTCTCGCCGACCCACACCCTGTGCACGCCGCCGGGCTCGTTCGCGAGCTCCACGCGGTCGGCCTGCTCGGTCAGCAGGCGTGCGCCGAAGCGCTCGGCCTGCTCGCGGAAGCGCTGCATCATCTCAGGGCCCATCACGCCCTCGGGGAAGCCCGGGTAGTTCTCGACGTCGGTCGTCTGCTGCAGCAGGCCGCCCCAGGCGAAGCCCTCGATCACCAACGGCCGGAGGTTGGCGCGCGCGGTGTAGAGCGCGGCGGTGTAGCCCGCGGGCCCACTGCCGACGATGATCACGTTCTCGACGTCTGCCATCTCGCCTCCATTCGGGTGATCCGCTCGCTGCCCCATCGTCATCACTTTACTTTGTATAGTGTAGCAATTCCGGCTGTCTCGATCGAGGGGTCAGCGTAGCTCTCGGTGCAGCCACAGCGACGGCTCGCGAGCTGTTGCGCTCGGCCGGCGCCCCGCCTAGGACCCCTGCAGCGCGCCCGCCGGCTCGGCCGTGCCGCGCGCCGAGGACGCCTCGCGCGAGACGGCCTGCTCATCGCGCCAGCGCGCGACCGTGCGGCGCAACTGGAAGTAGGCGACCGCGCCCGGAATCGTCGGCAGCCAGAAGGCGATGCCACGGTAGGAGAGCACCGCGAGCACGGCCAGGTTGACTTCCACCCCGAACGCGACCAGCGCGCCGATCATGCCCCCCTCGACGCCGCCGAGGCCGCCCGGCAGCGGCAGCAGGTTGCCGAGCATGCCGACGAAGTAGGCCATCCAGATGACGGTGAACGGCGGCGGCGAGCCAAACGCGTGGAACATCGCCCACAGCACGCTGATGTCGAACCCCCACCATGCGAGCGAGCCGAGCACGCCGGGCTCGCGCTCGCGGATCAGACCGATCGCGGTGCGCACGCCGCTGGCCGCGAGCGCCGGCACGGTCGCCCCGCCCGCGAGCAGGTGCGCCACGCGCCCCGAGCCCGACGCCCAGCCTGCCATCCGTCGCTCGATGTCGCCGGGCAGCAGCGCGACCGCGCCCGCGATCGCGAACATCACCGCCGCGACGATCGCCGGGACGAACGTGATCGCGAAGGAGCCACCGCCGGGGAACAGGCCGGTGCCGAGGCCGATGCCGTCGATCAGCAACGAGCCCGCGTAGACGACATAGAGCAGCACCATGAACGCGATCATGCGGCAGGCCACCAGGCGCGGCTCCATGCCCGAGCGCCGCACCGCCCACGCGGTCAGCGCCACGCCGCCCGCGCCGGCCGCCGCGAACAGGCGGGTGGCCACCACCCCGGCCATCGTGATCTCGTAGCTCTCGCGCCAGCCGATGCGGCCGTGGCCGCGGACGAACACGGCGCGGAACAGGACCACGTAGCCGGCGAACGAGAGCGCCTCGAGCATGATGCCGATCGCGATCCACCACGTGTCGCCCCGCTCGATGCGGTGGACGGTCGTGCCGAGGCCGGTGAGTTTGGGAAGGACGAAGTACAGGAAGCCGACGCTGATCAGGATGAACAGCAGCGAGCCGACGATCTGCCGGCGCGTGAGCAGCACCCGCGGCATTGGCTCTGCGCCGCTGCCCTGCGCGACCGTCCCGCCCGACTCTGGTGGCGCCGGGCCGCTCTCCGCCTCGACGTGCACGGGACGCGCACCGGCGCCCTCGGCGAGCGCCGAGGCCGGCACCTGCTCGCCGGTCGGCTCGGCGGCCGGCTCTGCTCGCTCCCCCCGCTCCATGCTCGACGAGCTCTCCTCCCGATCAGATCGACTCGTGGGCTACCGCCTCCAGCGCCGCCACCGCCCTCCCCGCGCGGGCCAGCGGCGGTCCTGCCCGCGGCGCGAGCCGCCACACCACCAATGTGAGCGCCGCGCCGCCGATCAGGTCTACGAGATAGTGCTCGCCGAGGTACACCAGCGCGAAGCCGAGCGTCGCCGTGTAGGCCGCGCCGAGCGCGCCCGGCAGCGGCCCGACCTCGGCGAGCAGGAGCGCGGCCGTCACGGATGTGGCGAAGTGCAATGAGGGCATCGCAGCGAGGGGGTTGCCTCCGAACACACTGTAGAGCGAGCCCCAGCCGTCTCTCCAGAAATGCTCGCCGTACTCGACCATCAGGCGCCGCACCTCACCCGGGTGCTCTCCGGTCCGCTCCGACGAGCCGGCCGCGTACCACGGCGGCGCGGTCGGCGCCAGCCAGTAGAACGTCGCGCCGACGTTGAACACGGCGTAGGTCATCGTGGCGGCGCGGGGGAAGCGCTCGGGGTGGCGCAGCAGCAGGTATGCGACGGTGCCGTGCGGGACCATGAACCATGACCAGTGCGCCCACACGAGCACGCGGTCGAGCCCGCGCCACTGGGCCCCGTCGGGCCCGATGCGCGCGAGCGAGCGCTGCAGGCGCACGGTGGGCAGCTCGCCCAGCCCGAGCAGGCGGTCGGCCACGATCGGATAGGTGACGTGCACTCTCGCCGCCTGCGCGGCGACGTCGTCGTGCGGGGACTTGTACGCGGACAGGTAGGCCCACATGTTCAGCGCGCAGCACGCCGCGTCGCGTCCGCGCGAGCGCCGAACCGCCACGCACAGCGCGAGCGGGGCGGCGTATGCGACGGTCTGCGTGATCACCGGGCGCACGCCCACCCGGCGGCGCACCAGCGGAGCGGCGGCCCCCGCCACGACGATCCCCCAGGCGGCTGCTCTGATCGCCTTGGAGAGCCGCACTGGGCGGGGAGTATATGGTCGCCGACGCCCGAGCTGGCCGGTCACGGCGCCGCCGGGAGGGCCCCGGCGCGCGCGCTCAGGCGGAGCCGTCCCCCTCGGCCGCGGGCCGGGACTCGGCCAGCAGCGAGGCCAGCTCGCTGGGGGCCAGCGTCGAGCCCGCGGTGCTCGCGTCCGCACGCGCGCGGCCGTCCGCGCGCCCGGAGGGGGCCTGCGGGGAGGTGTCGGATGAGGCACGCACGAACGCCGCTATCACCGAGCTCGCGGGATCGGCCTCCGGGTGCCACTGCACACCCAGGACGAAGCGCCGATCGGGCCGCTCGATCGCCTCGGGCAGCTCGTCCAACGTCGAGAAGCCGCTCACGAGCAGCCCCGCGCCCAGCCTGTCGACCCCTTGGTGGTGGTGGGACTTGCTCACGTGGGCCACCTCGCCGGCGGCGAGCGCGGCGAGCGAGCCCTCCGCCAGCAGCACGTCGTGCTCGGCGCCCTCGAAGGAGCCGAGCACGCGCCTGTGCTCCTCATGGCCCACATGCTCGGGGAGGTGCTGCAGCAGCGTGCCTCCACAAGCGACGTTGATCAGCTGCATTCCCCGACAGATCCCCAGCAGCGGCACGTCCTGCTCGATCGCGGCGCGCGTGAGCGCGATTTCGAAGACGTCGCGCTCGAGCACCGTGTCGATCGTCTCCGGATGCGGCTCGTGCTCGTATGAGGCCGGATCGATGTCGGCTCCGCCCGCGAGCATCAGGCCGTCGAGCAGCCGGAGCACCTGCAGCGGCTCGGCCACCAGCCCCTCGTCGGGCGGGAGGATGATCGCGATCCCCCCGGCCTTCTGCACCGCCTCCACGTACGCCAGCGGCATCAGCGCGGCGACCTGGTCCCACACTCCCCAGCGCGCTTGCTCGAGCGCCGCGCAGATTCCGATCACGGGCCGTCTCATGCGACACACAATAGGATCATCTGCCACACCTTAGGATCATTGTGAGCCCGACGCGGTCGCAAGCGCCGTCGAGGCAAACCCCGGCCGCGCACGAAAGAGGAGAGCCATGAGCGAGGCGAGCATCGCCCTGGAGACCGTCAACCTGCACGTGGCAGAGGGCGTGGCCACGATCGAGCTGAATCGTCCGCACGCGCTCAACGCGTGGAACGCCCAGTTCGGCGAGGACCTGCTCGCCGCCGTGCGGCACGCGGCCGAGGAGGACAGCGTGCGAGCCGTGCTGATCACCGGTGCCGGGCGTGGCTTCTCCTCGGGCGCCGACCTGAAGGACATAAGCGGCGGTGAGACGACCCCCGAGGGCCGGCCGGACGTCTACAAGACGCTCACCGACCGCTACCACCCGATCATGCGCACGATCCGCGAGATGCCGAAGCCGGTTCTCGCCGCCGTGAATGGCCCGGCGGTCGGCATCGGCTGCTCGCTTGCGCTCTGCAGCGACCTCATCCTGGCGGCCGAGAGCGCGTACTTCCTGCTGGCCTTCGTGAACATCGGCCTCGTGCCGGACGGCGGATCGTCGCTGTTCCTGCCCACGCGCATCGGCATGGCCCGCGCGACCGAGCTGTCGATGCTCGGCGAACGGCTCCCGGCCGCCAAGGCGCTGGAGTGGGGCCTGATCAACGGCGTGGTCGCCGACGAGAGCCTGCGCCAGGAGGCCGGGGCGCTCGCCGCGAGGCTTGCCGCGGGCCCCACGCGCTCCTACGCGGGCACCAAGCGCCAGCTCAACAACTGGCTCTACTCACGTATGGAGGAGCAGCTCGAGCTGGAGGCGCGCATCCAGCAGGAGATGGCCGGCAGCGACGATTTCCTGGAGGGCGCGATGGCCTTCGCGGAGAAGCGTCCGGCGCGGTTCGCCGGCAGCTAGCCCCTCGTGGCAAACGTCATCAAGCGCGTCCGGCCCACGCGTGAATAGAATCACCGCCGCCTTGGGCCACGCGACCGCAACCATGCTCGCCTTCTTCACCCCGGAGTCCGGAGGCTCGCCCAACGCGAACCAGATCGACAGCCTCTACAAGATCCTGCTCGCGATCGCGCTGGTGATCTTCGTGGCGGTGATGGGGGCGCTGATCTACGCGCTGATCCGCTTCCGTGCGCGCAAGGGCGCCGTTCCCGCCCAGATCCGCGGCAACACGCGCCTGGAGATCGGATGGACCACTGCGGCCGCGGTGATCCTCGTGGCGCTCGCGGTGCTCACGTTCGCCAAGCTGTCCTCGATCGAGAACCCGCCCAACTCGGGACCCGAAGGCGACGCGCTGGCCTCCGACTCGGGCGCGCTGCTCGCGAGCGCCGACCGCAAGCTCCCGCCCAACAGCAAAGCGCTCGACATCACGGTCATAGGCCGCCAGTACATCTGGCAGTACGTCTATCCGGGCGCCAACGAACCGGACGGCCTCGGCGCGCCGTACTCCTACCAGCGGATGGTCGTGCCGACCAACACCACGGTCTCGCTCGACATCGTCTCCTCCGACGTGGTGCACGCGTGGTGGATCCCCGAACTCGGCGGCAAGTTCCAGGCGGTTCCCGGATACCACAACTACACCTGGTTCAAGATCTCCAAGCCCGGCGTCTACCGCGGCCAGTGCGCGTTCCTGTGCGGCCGCGGGCACGCTCGCATGATCGCCGAAGTCAAGGCCGTGCCGCCCGCCCAGTTCGACGCCTGGCTCGCCAACCAGAAGCAGCTGATCGCCGAAGCCAACGCCGCGGCGCACCTCGCGCGCGCGAAACTCGGAGCCCAGACGGGCGCCGGGCAGGTCGAAAGCCCCTAGGACATCGAGGAGACCACCGCACGCAATGGCCACCTACGTAGCCCCGGTCCCCCAGATCACCGCCCACCGCGCCGAGCGCGAGGCGCGCGGCTGGACGAGCTGGATCACCACGACCGACCACAAGCGGATCGGGATCATGTACATGGTCACGACGTTCGTCTTCTTCTGCCTCGGAGGCGTGGAGGCGCTGATGATGCGCGTGCAGCTGGGGGCGCCGAACAACACGGTGGTCACACCCACGACCTACAACCAGCTGTTCACGATGCACGGCAGCACGATGGTCTTCCTGTTCGTCGTGCCGATGATGGCCGGCTTGGCCAACTACTTCGTGCCGCTGATGATCGGTGCGCGCGACATGGCCTTTCCGCGGCTGAACGCGCTCTCCTACTGGCTGCTGCTGGCCGGCGGGATCGTCTTCTACACCTCGATCTTCTTCAACCCGCCCGAAGCCGGCTGGACGAGCGTGGTGCCGCTGGCCAACTCGCTGTACTCGCCCAGCGGCGGGCAGGACGCGTGGATCTACCTGATCCACCTCACCGGGCTGTCCTCGCTGCTCGGTGCGATCAACTTCTACGCCACGATCGCCAACATGCGCGCGCGCGGGATGAGCTGGGGTCGCCTGCCGCTGTTCGTGTGGACGATCCTCGTGTACTCGGTGCTGCTGATCTTCGCGCTGCCCGTGATCGCGGCGGCGGTCACGATGCTGCTCACCGACCGGCACTTCGGCACGCACTTCTTCGACCCCGCCAACGGCGGCTCGGCGCTGCTGTGGCAGCACCTGTTCTGGTTCTTCGGCCACCCCGAGGTCTACATCATGGTGTTGCCCGGCTTCGGCCTGATCTCCGAGATCCTGCCCGTGTTCGCGCGCAAGCCGATCTTCGGCTACAAGGCGATCGCCGCCTCGACCGTGGCGATCGCGTTCCTCGGCTT